>ENA-OWPL01002079-OWPL01002079.1-human-gut-metagenome-genome-assembly--contig:-NODE-2079-length-10662-cov-1.984539_pt1 | contig 10662 bp, 6 predicted proteins | sample MGYA00248263_ERZ651844 | MGnify/ENA primary metagenome ERZ651844 (study PRJEB26924, sample SAMEA4378256) | human gut metagenome | biome: human gut; feature: human-associated habitat; material: faeces... | reverse complement strand
CCCGTAGCCCGTACGGAGTAGCCAAACAATATGGTTTCTGGATTACCAAAAACTACCGCGAAAGTTATGGAATGTTTGCCGTAAACGGTATCCTTTTCAATCATGAAAGTGAACGCAGAGGTGAGACATTTGTAACCCGCAAGATTACGCTGGCTGCTGCACGCATAGCACAAGGTTTTCAGGATAAATTGTATTTAGGTAATCTGGACGCACGCCGTGACTGGGGATATGCGAAAGATTATGTAGAGTGTATGTGGCTCATTCTTCAGCATGATACACCGGAAGATTTCGTGATTGCCACAGGAGAAATGCATACTGTTCGTGAGTTTGCCACACTCGCCTTCAAAGAAGTAGGTATTGAACTGCGTTGGGAAGGTGAAGGTGTCGAAGAAAAAGGCATTGATGTGAAGACAGGCAAAATCATTGTAGAAGTAGATTCAAAATACTTCCGTCCTGCCGAAGTTGAACAATTGCTGGGTGATCCTACCAAAGCCAAAACACTTTTGGGCTGGAACCCAAGACAAACCAGCTTTGAAGATCTCGTGAAGATTATGGCAACGCATGACATGAAGTTCGTGAAGAAGCTGTATCTGAGATCACAAGAGAATTAATACATAAAACTTAAAATATAATGTTAGACAAAAACGCCAAAATCTACGTAGCAGGTCATCGTGGCCTGGTAGGTTCTGCAATCTGGAAGAACCTGCAAGATAAAGGATATACCAATCTTATTGGCAAAACCCACAAAGAAGTCGACTTACTGGACGCCATTGCCGTTCGTAGATTCTTTGATGAAGAACAACCGGAATATGTATTCCTTGCTGCCGCTTTCGTAGGCGGCATCATGGCAAACAGTATCTATCGTGCTGATTTCATCTACAAGAACCTGCAAATACAACAGAACGTCATCGGCGAAAGTTTCCGCCATAATGTAAAGAAACTCCTCTTCCTGGGCAGCACTTGCATCTATCCACGCGATGCCGAGCAACCCATGAAAGAAGAAGTACTTCTTACCTCTCCCTTGGAATACACCAATGAACCCTATGCCATAGCTAAGATTGCCGGACTGAAAATGTGCGAAAGTTTCAACCTGCAATACGGTACAAATTATATTGCTGTAATGCCTACCAACCTCTATGGCCCGAACGATAATTTCGATCTGGAACGCAGTCATGTACTTCCTGCCATGATTCGCAAGATACACCTTGCCCACTGTCTGAAACAAGGTGATTGGGATGCCATACGCAAAGACCTGGATCTCCGTCCCGTAGAAGGCATTGGCGGAACCGGCAGCAAAGAGGATATTCTCACCATTCTTGCTAAATACGGTATCAGTGACAATGAAGTGAAACTTTGGGGTACCGGTACACCGCTTCGCGAATTCCTTTGGAGCGAAGAAATGGCAGATGCCAGTGTATTCGTCATGGAACATGTAGACTTCAAAGACACCTATAAACCAGACGATAAAGACATTCGTAACTGCCACATCAATATAGGTACAGGTAAAGAAATCTCCATCCGCAACCTTGCCGAACTGATTGTTTCTACTGTAGGCTACAAAGGCCAACTGAGTTTCGATAGTAGCAAACCGGACGGCACCATGCGTAAACTGACTGACCCTTCAAAACTACATTCTCTGGGTTGGCACCACAAAGTAGAAATAGAAGAAGGCGTACAACGCATCTATCATTGGTATTTAAAATCGTAAATATTTCAATAGCCCTGGCCATATTTTAATATGCCAGGGCTAAATTATATACATATCCCGCTTTTTTTAGCTAAAAATTTGCTTTCTTTTGATAAAGCCTTATATTTGCACAAATTTCAAATAAATGTGCAATATATAATATCATGGAACAAAGCTTTATCGCCTACATTGAGAATAGTATTAAAGAGAATTGGGACCTTGATGCCCTGACAGATTATAATGGCGCTACCCTACAATATAAAGATGTAGCCCGCAAAATAGAGAAAGTACATTTAATCTTCGAAGCAAGCGGTATTAAAAAAGGCGATAAGATAGCCATCTGTGGACGTAATAGCTCACACTGGGGAGTCACCTTCCTTGCCACACTTACCTACGGAGCAGTTGCAGTTCCTATCCTTCATGAGTTCAAAGCGGACAATGTACACAACATTGTCAATCACTCCGAAGCAAAATTACTCTTTGTGGGCGACCAGGTATGGGAAAACCTCAACGAATCTGCAATGACTATCCTGGAAGGCATCATTCTGATGACGGACTTCTCCATTCTCATCTCACGCACACAGAAACTGGATTACGCCCGTGAACATCTGAACGAATTGTTCGGCAAGAAATACCCCAAGAATTTCCGTAAAGAACACATTGAATATCACAAAGATCAGCCCGAAGAACTGGCAGTCATCAACTATACTTCCGGAACAACGAGTTACTCCAAGGGGGTAATGCTGCCCTACCGCAGCCTGTGGTCCAATACGGCATTCGCATTCGAAGTATTGCCATTGAAAGCCGGAGACAAGATTATCTCCATGTTGCCAATGGCACACATGTACGGGTTGGCATTCGAATTCCTGTACGAGTTCTCAGCAGGATGTCAGATCTACTTCCTAACCCGCATGCCAAGCCCCAAAATCATTTTCCAGGCATTCTCGGAAGTGAAGCCCCACCTTGTAGTGGCTGTACCGCTTATTATAGAAAAGATCATTAAGAAGAACGTGCTTCCGAAACTGGAAACACCTACCATGAAGCTATTGCTGAAAGTTCCCATCATCAATGACAAGATTAAAGCAACTGTACGCGAAGGAGTAGTCAGTGCTTTCGGCGGACGTTTTGCAGAAGTTATCGTAGGCGGTGCCGCTTTCAATCAGGAAGTAGAACAATTCCTGCACATGATAGAATTCCCCTACACGGTAGGTTATGGGATGACAGAATGTGGTCCGATTATCTGTTACGAAGACTGGTCACGCTTCAAACCGGGTTCCTGCGGTAAGGCGGTTCCGCGTATGGAAGTGAAAGTTCTTTCTTCCGATCCGGAAAATATACCGGGGGAAATCGTATGCCGCGGACCGAATGTTATGCTTGGATACTATAAAAATGAAGAAGCCACACGTGAAGCAATCGACGCTGACGGTTGGCTGCATACAGGCGACCTTGCACTAATGGACGCCGAAGGGAATATCACCATCAAAGGACGCAGCAAGAATATGTTGCTCGGTTCCAGTGGACAAAATATATACCCCGAAGAAATAGAAGATAAGTTGAATAACATGCCGTACGTTGCCGAAAGTATTATCGTGCAGCAGAATGAAAAGCTTGTCGGACTGGTATATCCGGACTTCGACGATGCCTTTGCACACGGCCTGACTACCGCAGATATAGAACGGGTCATGGAAGAAAACCGTGCCACGCTAAACACCATGTTGCCTGCATACAGCCAGATATTCAAAATGAAAATCTATCCCGAAGAATTTGAGAAAACTCCAAAACGCTCCATTAAACGATTCTTATACCAGGAAGCAAAGGGATAAGATTGTAATTAACCGACTAACCTTTATTAAAGTATTATCTCAAATGAAAAGCGAATTATTAATATCGGCTGCCATGATTCCAATGTGGGGCATGGCAGGAGAAGCGATTGCAGCATCTCCGGAAAAAGGTGTGCCGAAAGAAAAGCAACGTCCGAACATTGTTTTGTTTCTGGTTGATGACATGGGATGGCAGGATACTTCTCTGCCCTTCTGGACTCAACGGACACACTACAACGACACCTACCATACACCGAACATGGAACGTCTGGCAACACAAGGCAAGATGTTCACACAAGCGTATGCCTGCAGTATCAGTTCCCCTACCCGTGTCAGCCTTTTCACAGGAATGAATGCAGCCCGCCATCGCGTAACCAGTTGGACATTACGTAAAAATACCACTCACGAACAACCCGACTCAGTAATGACCTATCCCGAATGGAATGTAAACGGCATTTGCCAGGAACCGGGAATTGAACGTACTACCCAAGTGACTACGTTGGCACAGGTACTTAAAGATAACGGTTACCAGACCATACATTGCGGTAAAGCCCATTTCGGAGCAAATGATACACCCGGAGCCGATCCGCTGACAATGGGATTCGAAGTGAATATAGCCGGACATGCAGCCGGATCACCTGCCAGTTATTACGGCAAAAATAATTTTGGGAATAAGCCGGATGGCAAAAGTCCGTTAGCTGCCGTTCCCGGATTGGAGCAATATCATGGCACGGATACTTTCCTCAGCGAAGCACTTACATTAGAGGCTATGAAAGCTTTGGATAAGGCACAGCAAAAGGATAAACCATTTTTCCTATACATGGCTCATTATGCCATTCATACTCCCATACAACCCGATTATCGTTTTTACCAGAAATATCTGGATAAAGGGCTTCCTCCCGTAGAAGCAGCTTATGCCACCCTCATCGAAGGCATGGACAAGAGCTTGGGAGACCTGATGGATTATCTGGAACGTAACCAACTAACAGACAATACCGTAATCCTTTTCATGTCCGACAATGGCGGACTGGCCGCACATACCCGCGCCGGAGAACTCCATACTCAGAACTACCCACTCAACAGTGGAAAAGGTTCCGCCTATGAAGGAGGTATCCGCGAACCAATGATCGTAAGCTGGCCTGGTGTAGTGGCTCCCGATACGAAATGCGGAGATTATCTTATGATTGAAGACTTTTATCCGACCATCCTCGAAATAGCAGGTATTCAAGAATATACCACCGTACAACAACAGGACGGCATCAGCTTCATGCCATTGCTAACGGGAAAAGGGAAGGTAAAAGACCGCGATATCTATTGGCACTATCCTCATAGCTGGGGACCTTCGGGGCCGGGTATCGGAGCAACTTGCTCCATTCGTTCCGGTGACTGGAAACTCGTCTACTACTTTGTAGACGGTAAGCGTGAACTATTCAATATCCCCGCTGATATCAGCGAGAAAAACGACGTGGCAATGGAAAACCCACGCATTGTAAAGAAATTAGCACAGAAATTAAGTAACTACCTTCGGTCGGTAGATGCACAGCGTCCTACGCTCCGTGCAACCGGTAACTTAGCGCCCTGGCCGGATGAAATTAAAGATTAAAATCAATGAGAAGATTATTTCCATCTATTATTGCATTACTGATGGTTGCAGGAACACTTTCTGCACAGACTACAGACAACAAATCGACTGAAACAACCAAGAAAAACAGAGAACCTGTCGGCGTCAATCTCTCCCTGTGGAAGAATATGTCCACACAACAGACTGATACTGTAGGAAGTACTTGTTTCAACCTCGGTCTATTCTCTTCTATGAACCGTCTGAACGGCGTGGGTATCAATCTACTGGGTAGTGTGGTATACCGTGACATGAACGGTGTACAGGTTACAGGTCTTGCCAACCTGGTAGGAGGCAGCATGCGCGGTGTTCAGATAGCAGGTATCAGTAATGTGAACGGAGATAATCTCTGTGGTGTATCCTTGTCCGGTTTAGTCGGTATCACAGGAAATCATGCACAAGGTGTTATATTCTCCGGACTTACCAATATTGTAGGAGACAATGCCAGTGGTGTTCTCATTGGTGGCTTGCTGAACATTGCCGGAGAGAATTCTTCGGGAGCACATATTGCAGGATTAGCCAACATTTCAGGCGAAGATTTCATTGGTATCACCGCTTCCGGCTTGCTGAACATTGTAGGCGAAAATCTGCGAGGCGTACAAATCAGCGGTTTGGGTAACATCACAGGAGAAAACATGCAAGGTTTACAGATATCCGGTCTGGGTAATGTGGTAGGTGAACACTTCACAGGAGCACAAGTTGCCCCTTTCAATTTTGCCGGAAAAGGAAAAGGCGTACAGATTGGATTAGTCAACTATTATAAGAATAGTTTCGACGGTTTCCAGTTAGGTCTGGTCAATGCCAATCCGGATACTAAAGTGCAGTTAATGCTTTTCGGAGGCAATGCTACAAAGCTGAATGTAGGTGCTCGCTTCAAGAACAATCTGTTCTATACCATCTTAGGCAGTGGTACGCACTATCTGGATTTCAGCGATAAGTTTTCAGCCTCTCTCTTCTATCGTGCAGGTCTTGAGCTTCCCCTATATAAGCAATTATTTATCAGCGGTGACCTGGGCTTCCAGCACATCGAAAACTTCAAGAACAAAGACTATGGCTTCCCTGCACGCCTTTACGCTCTCCAAGCACGTGTCAATCTGGAATATCGTCTAAATGACCGTTTGGGTGTATTCGTCACAGGTGGTTATGGTGGCAGCCGCTACTACAACAAAGGGGTCACTTACGATAAAGGAGTGATTGTGGAAGGAGGAGTGGTGTTGTTTAAATACTAAAATCACTTTTCCTTTATAAGTCCCGTCCTGTACGCCACCAGCAACTTCTTCAAGTCTTGTACCTGTGTCACCAGTATTTTTCCTTGATCCGTATCTTTCACCATCATACGTTGTGAATTGAACTCTACGACAAAGATATTAGACTTGATGTCCTGGCCTTCCTCTATCGCCTTCTGACGGCTTTGGAACGGTTCATGTTGCACTAATTGCAAGCCATGTGAATGATAGACCAACGTATATCCGGCAATACCTGTTTCCGGTTGATATGCCTTGGAGAACCCGCCATCAATCACCAACAACTTACCATCTGCTTTTATCGGTTTTTCACCCTTGATGATCTTCACAGGTACATGGCCATTAATGATGTGTGAATGAGGTCCCGTGACTTCGAACTCTGCAAGAATGCGTTCACAAATATCAGCACGATTACGTAGAGTATAGTAATATCCTTTCGTCTCTTTAGCCAATTCTTTTTCTCCAATGAAATAGCGTTCAAAAGTCGCCATTTTATCTTTGTCAAACGATGGAGCATCCGGGCCACACCACATATACCACACATAATCCAGTGCAAAACTCTTCTCCTCCGTACCGTCTTCATCGAAGTAAGCCGTACGGATCAACTGGTCTGTCTTGCACAATAGTTTCCTGCCCCAATACTCCTTCTTTCCAATACGGACATGTTTGAAACTACCATCCTCATTCAGAGGCATGGAAGCATGGTACAGCAAATTACTGTTACAAACCAGATACATTCCTCCATATGTAAACAAGCAACGCATATGTTTCTTCAACTTCTCACTATTCATAAACGAATAGTGAATCTTTTCCACAAGTTCCCGTTCTTCGTCGGTCAGTCGATAAGGATCGGCAGGATCTACGGTCGGGAAGTTTGTGTCACGCAGGGCATATTCTTTGCCTTCGTACACAAAGACTCCACGCTCAAAATCGATCTTCTCCAACAGCTTCCGGTTACTCATCCCGAACTCCGGACGACGGTCTATTATTTCAGCTTCCAGCTTAAACTGGATGATCGTAATCGCCTTGTGCATCTGGGTGATCAGACGCAAAGTCTTCTCATTGTAATTGGTGTCGGCAAAATTCATCTTCGGCATAAAGATGGTACACGGATCATCGGCATAAGTATCCATGGCAAAAGTTGCCAGAGGAAGCAGATTGATTCCATAACCGTCTTCAAGAGTACCCAGATTGCCGTAGCGCATGGACATACGGATCACGTTGGCTATGCAACTGTCATTGCCGGAAGCGGCTCCCATCCACAGAATATCATGATTTCCCCATTGAATATCAAAATTGTGATAATCACAAAGTGTATCCATAATGATGTGTGCTCCCGGGCCACGGTCGTAAATATCACCTACAATATGCAGAGAGTCAATCGTTAACCTCTGAATGAGATTACACATTGCAATGATGAAATCATCCGAACGCTTGGTGGAAATGATAGTACTGATAATTACATTGATATAGGCATGCTTGTTTGGCTCTACGCTCGATTCATGCAGCAACTCCTGAATAATGTACGAGAATTCAGCCGGAAGTGCCTTACGCACTTTAGAGCGTGTATATTTGGAAGAAACATTCTGGCATACCTTCACCAATTGATTCAGTGTAATCAGATACCAGTCATCCAGATCGGCTTCCTGCTCTTTAATCAACTGTAACTTTTCTTCGGGATAATAAATCAGAGTACATATTTCTTTCTTCTCACTCTCACGCAATGTATGCCCGAAGATTTCATTCACTTTCCGTTTCACCGCTCCCGAAGCATTCTTCAACACATGTTGAAAAGCTTCATATTCACCATGAATATCGGTCAGGAAATGCTCTGTCCCTTTCGGGAGGTTCAGAATGGCTTCCAGGTTAATAATTTCTGTACTGGCATCCGCAATCGTCGGAAAACTGCGTGACAGCAACTGCAAATAACGCAAGTCGCTCATGATGCTTTCAGGGGTAATATTACTCATGATATCTAATTACAATTTACAAATTACAAATTATATATGGGCTTGTGTCTTCATTTCAAACCTCAACTCTACGTTCCTAATCCTCAACTTTACGTTCCCAAACCTCAACTCTCAACTTAAAAAGAACATCAGCAGCACTTGGGCGATAATCACACGCAGGAACATGCACAAGGGATAAACCGTAGCATAAGAAACTGAAGGATTATCACCGGGAATGGTATCATTAACATAATTCAAAGCCATTGGATTCGCCATACTTCCGCACAGCATTCCGGCTACCGAACCGAAATCGACTTTCATCCAACGGAAAGCAATGACTCCCATTATCAACACAGGAACCACGGTTAGTGCACAGCCGATAGCTATCCACAACAACCCTTCCGGACGGAATACCGTATCAAAAAAATGAGCTCCCGCATCCAGTCCCAGACAGGCCAGATAGAGTGACAAGCCCAAGGCACGTAGCATCAGGTTTGCGCTACGGGTTGTATAAGTCACCATATGCATGCGTGGTCCGAAAGTACCGATAAGGATACCCACGATAATCGGTCCGCCTGCCAGCCCCAGCTTCACGGGAGTACTGATTCCCGGTATGGAGAACGGGATCGCTCCCAATGCCAATCCCAATACGATGCCTATAAATATGACAACAAGATTAGGTTCTTTCAGACTTTTCACTGCATTTCCCAATACTTTTTCTACATTCTGAATGGCTGCTGCTTCACCTACTACTGTCAGGCGGTCGCCCAGCTGGAGAATCAGTTCCGGAGTGGCAAGTAGTTGCACACCCGAACGGTACACACGGCTGATATTGATTCCATAATGGTTTCTTAGTCTCAATGAGCCAAGTTTCTTTCCATTCAGTTCGGGGCGGGTTACGACGATACGCTGCGAGATCAATTCGCTGTCAATTGCATTCCAGTCTATATCTTCCTTGTTCCAGTCCGTATTTTCTTCCTGTTCACCGAAAAGTACTGTCAGAGCCAGGACATTCTTTTCCGCTGTGATCACCAACAGGCGGTCGCCTTCCTTCAATACCTTGTCGGAGGTAGGAATACTGACATGACCGTCACGCCACAAACGGGAAATCACAAATTTCGGATAACTCATCTGAGCTATATCCTTGATACTTTTATTAAAAATAGCGGGGTTATGTACTTGAAACGCTGCGATAAAGGTTTTGTTGGCATCATCCTTTTCTTTAATCTCCAAGTCTTCTTTATGAACCAAGAATTTACGAATCAGCAGTACGGCAAGAATCACACCGATCACTCCCATCGGATAGGCTACCGCACACCCCAAAGCCGGAGTACTGCTCTCTATGCCCATCTGTTTAAGTGTCTGCTGCGCAGCTCCCAAGGCAGGAGTATTAGTCGTGGCTCCGCAAAGGATACCCACCATATCAGGAAGCGACACACCTGTCGCATAACTGGCAACAACAGTCAGCAAAGTACCCAACAGAACTACGGCCAACGCCAACATATTCAGCGTCACCCCTCCTTTCCGGAAAGAACTGAAGAAACCGGGCCCTACCTGAAGTCCCAGTGAATATACGAAAATAACCAGTCCGAAACTTTCTGCATAATTCAGCATCTGTGGATCAACCGAAAGCCCGAAGTGTCCGGCAAGGATACCTGCAAAAAAAACAAAAGTGACTCCCAGAGATACTCCCCAGAAATGCACTCTTCCCAGCCCCAGCCCAATCGCAGAAATCAGTGAAAGCACCACAACTGCCTGTAAGGCAGAATGTTCGAGAAACAGATTATATAACCACTCCATGAATTAAACATACTAATAGGGCGCAAAGATAAAAACTATTTAGTCCCATTCAAAACTTTTAAGCTTTCATTTCGCGCCCTATTTATACCCTGAATCATATATCTTGAAATCTTATTGATTACCCTTTTACTCCGTTACCTATTATTTTGTTCCTAATAACTATCCTATTTCTATCTTAACTATCTTATCCTTCTCTTTTCACCTGCATCTTGTTATCCCTCAAACGATCTTTTTCCCTCTGTTTCTTTCCGTTTTATCTTTCATCATTTCCCCTGAAACTCCACAAAGTTATTTCGTCCGTCCAGATAACCGCTTAACCTGTTTCCACCGATGTACACATCATCCAGGTATGAAACATCATTCGGTCCGTATGACATACGAATGGAAGTCTGCGCATAATTCTCCCAGCTCCAACGGAAATTATATTCATACTGCTCTACTGTCCCGTTAGGATATTCCACCCGTATATAGTCAATTCCCGTACGATCTAAAAAGAAATCCAGTTCCTGACGGCAATAGTTACCGTCCATGTCCCGGTAGAAAC
>ENA-OWPL01002074-OWPL01002074.1-human-gut-metagenome-genome-assembly--contig:-NODE-2074-length-10689-cov-8.355934_pt1 | contig 10689 bp, 10 predicted proteins | sample MGYA00248263_ERZ651844 | MGnify/ENA primary metagenome ERZ651844 (study PRJEB26924, sample SAMEA4378256) | human gut metagenome | biome: human gut; feature: human-associated habitat; material: faeces... | reverse complement strand
CGGCATCAGTCTGCCGTTTTTCTCGTCCGGCGGCACAAGCCTGCTCATGCTGCTTGGTGAGATGGGCATCGTCCTTTCGGTGTCGCGGCAGACCGACATGGTGTAAGGCTGCCGGATGGATTTCCAGTTTTTCCCGCCATAAACATTTCACACTCCCACGGTTGAAACCGCGGGAGTTTTGTTTTATAATTATACTGCATTTTTGTGTGAAAGAGGTGCCGTATGGCAAACCCGCAAAACCAAAAGCCGCCCTTTGCCCTGCGGGCGCTGGGGGCCTTTGCAGCCACATGGGCGGTGCTGTTTGCGCTGCTGCTGGCGGCGTATGCCCTGCCCGGCAGGCCGGTGCGCGACCATGTGTATACTTCTGCGCAGACGATCGCCGAGGAAGGGCTGTACCCGGAATACTTCGGCTTTAAGCTGTTCCAGATGGATAACTATACCGATACCATCATGCTGTTTGAAGCGGCCGCCATGGGCGAGCAGGATCCCTTGACCGCCATGATGACCGCAACGGCTTATAACGTGGATAACTTTGAAACGATGGCCGGTGACCTTGCTGTCTATTGCGAGCGCACCATTCCGCTGTCCACCGGTGCCCAAAAGACAGTGCAGCTGGTGCCGTTCTCCTATGCGCGGTACTGGCACGGCTACCTGATCTGGCTGCGGCCGCTGCTCTGCGTTATGTCCATCACCGGTGTGCGCGTGGTGCAGTATTTGGTGCTGTTTGCGCTGCTGGCGGTTATTTTGTGGCAGCTGCGGCGGCAGTGTGGGCTGCGGGCCATGGTGTGGTTTGCCGTCAGCCAGCTGGCGGTTACCGTGTTCTGGGTGCCGCATCAGGTGCAGTATTTTACCACTTTCTGTATTGCGTATGCGGGCTGCGCGTGGGTGCTGGCCAGGCCGCGCCGCGCCGGGCAGCTGAGCATTGCCCTGGTGGTGCTGGGTACCTGTACGGCGTTCTGTGATTTGCTGGTCACCCCCATCATCACGCTGGGGCTGCCGGTGGCGGTGTGGCTGTGCTGCCTGCCGCAGCGGGCGGCATCCGGTGCCAGGCAGTGTCTGCCGGTCATCGGCGGCAGCTTGTGCTGGGGGGCAGGCTATGCCATGTGCTGGGGCCTGAAATGGGTGCTGGCCACCCTGATTACCGGGCAGGATATCATCGGCGATGCCATCCACCAGGCCGGGGTGCGCACCACGGCGGATACCTGGCACGGCATGGAGCTGAGCTGGGGGAACATCTTCCGCTTTGTGGGGGATACATTAAGCCAGCGCGGGCTGTTGTGGCCGGTGGTGCTGGTGGTTATTTTGTGCATTGCGGCGTTTTTGCTTTGCCTGCGCAATAAGGAAGCTTTGCTGCGCGCGCTGCCCATTGGCCTTACCGCCCTGATGGCACCGGTGTGGCTGGCGCTGCTGCGCACCCATTCCATCCAGCACGGGTGGTTTACCTGGCGCAGTTTAACGGTCAGCATTTTTGCGGGGCTGGCTTTTCTCTATTATTCCTGTGGGATACGGGCGGGCCTGCGGCGTTTGCGCGGCCAAAAACAACAAGGGTGAAAGTAGTTATGAAGGACGAAGAAAACAAGATGCAGTCTGCTGCCCCGGAGCAGCAGGCCCAGCCGGAGCAGACGCAGCCGGAAAGCGAACCGGCCGCGGATGCGGCCCAGCCGGGAACTGAAAACGAACCCAAGGCGGAAACCACAGCAACGGAAACGCCGGACAAAAAGAAACGTCCCCTGTGGCGGAAACTGCTGGCGGTGTTTGCTGCGGCGCTGGCGGTGCTGGTGCTGCTGGCGGTGCTGTACATTAACGGCAAGTTGGATCTGATTCATTACGATGACGGCACGGTGGACGGCGTTGGCACCGTTGATGCCGAGGAGGACCAGGACCTGGATACCACCGGCCTGACCCAGGCCACAAATGACGAAATGGAGATGCCGGAGGGCAGCCCCTTTGCGGACGAAGATGTGCTGAACATCTTGTTGATCAGCACTGATGAACGCACCGATGCCGTGAACGACCTGGCCGACACGCCCTCGGCCCGGAGCATCCTCATCACCCACTCGGCCAGCTATAAGACGAGCTTTGCCTACAACAGCTGGAACCGGAACTATAAGATGTCCATGTACAGCAACCGCACCAAGAAATTCGAGGCTGCGGTGGACGAGCTGACCGGCAAACAGCTGACCTTTGCGAACGTCGTGGTCTGCTTTGCCAACATCGCTGCCTACGCAGGCGACTCCCACGATGTGCAGGAAGTCCAGTACGTCGAGGGTGGACAGGCCTATCTCTTCACCAGCGGCGGCGTTCAGACGGGCCGCTGGGAGAAGGATCACCCCACCCATCCCATCCGGCTTTACACCGACGCGGGCGAAGAGATGACCCTGAACCGGGGCAAGACCTACTTCGCTCTTGTGGACAACGATGAGTGGAGCAACTTCAGCTATCAGTAAGACCAGCCCCGCGCTGCGGGGCAGAAGAGGAACAAGATGAAATTTTGGAAGCGGACTGCTTTGTGCCTTGCGCTCTGCGCCGCGCTGCTGACCGGCTGCGTTCCCGCTGCGGACACCGCCTCTTCGGCGGCTCCCACCGACCCGCTCACCGGGCAGGAAGCGCTCTGGCCGGGGCAGCGCCCGGTGGCCGTCACGATCGAGAACGAGACGTCCAGCACCACCCAGTGGGGGCTTTCCTCGGCATCTCTGGTGCTGGAAGCCCTGACCGAGCCCCAGAGCGCCACCAGCCTGTGCCTGGTCTACCCGGCCGTGGATGCCGTGCCGCAGGTTGGCCCGGTGGCCGCCGGGCAGGACCTTTACTGGCGGCTGCTCGTGGGGCAGCAGGTGCTGCCCATCCAGCGCGGCGGCGGCGCCTTTGACCAGAACTATCTGGACTACTACTCCCTGCGCGCGGTCGATGCGCTGGAAGTGGGCACCAACGCCTTCACCTGCGACACCACCTGGACCAGCCGCCCGCTGTGGCGCACCAACGGCAATGCGCTGGCCGGGGTGCTGCGCAGCCTGAACATCTCCTCCGCCCTGTCGGAGTCCCGCCTGACCGACGCCGCTTCCAGCGCCGCCGGGGAGAGCGAAGCATCCCCCACCCTGTCCGTCCCGCCGCTGCTGCCCCAGCAGACGGAAGGCAAGCTGCCCGACGCCTCCGCTGCCGATGCCGTCCGCGTTCAGGTCCAGTTCGGTGCAGACAACGCCACCGGCTTTGTTTACGACGCTGACAGCGGCACCTACAAAATGCTCCATGCCGACGGCACCCCCCAGCTGGATGCCAACAACAGCCAGCAGGCCGGTTTTGACAACCTGCTCATCCTGTTCAGCGCCTCTTCCCTGCGGGACGACGGCCTCACGCTGGACTACGACCTGAGCATGGGCGGCGGCGTCTGGCTCAACGGCGGGCATCTGTGGACCCTGACCTGGACGCAGGGCAGCGACTCCACCTTCGCCTTTTATGACGCCGACGGTCGGCCCTTCAACCTGCTGGCTGGCCGGAGCTATCTGGCCCTCGTTTCCAGCCTGACCGGTCAGGAACTCACCGTGACCAATTCCGCCGGGGAAGCCCTGACCGCCGCATCGGCCCCCTGACAGACAGCAAAAATCCCCCGTGCCATGCACGAGGGATCTTTTTGTGTCATCTCATGATAAGTCCACGACGCTGCCGACCTCGGCAGGGGTCGTGGGCACCGCGCCCAGCTGGACTTCGTCCATGTCCCGGCGCACCACAAAGTGCATCGTCTGGCCAGAGGCAAAATCGGGCTGGTAGGTCAGCTCCAGCGTGTTCCAGTCCTCCGGCGTCTCGCAGAAGCAGTGGAGCATGGCCCCGCGCCCTGCGGCCAGATTCAGCGTAAAGGCCGAGGCATCTGCTGCGTTCTCGCCATAGAGCGGGGCTGCAAAGCTGCCGCAGCGCACGGGCTGGCCGTCGCAGACGGCCGTTAAGCCGGTGCCCAGGCGGTACAGTTCTTCGGTCGTGGTCATCTCGCGGCTCTGCAGATAGCTCGTGCCCACGGCCAGCGCCTTTGCCGAGAGGTTCTCCACCGACAGATACACCAGGGTGCTGCCCAGTTCCGGCGCGGGGGCATAGCCCAGCAGCTCCACAGCGGCCTTGCCGTCCAGCAGGGCCGGTTCGCCCTCGTAGCAGGGGGCCAGCGCCGCAGCCGAAACACCGGTGAGCAGGGCAGCCGCCAAACTGACTGCACCAGAGCCGGCACATTTCAGGAACGAGCGGCGGGACAGAGATTGTGACATCGGGGATTCCTCCTAACAGCGGAAAAATAGTTCTCTCTATACAATAGTAAATTCCGGACAGCCTGTCAAGGTCTTTGCCCGGAATTTTACCGTGTATTTACTCGTATGCCTCGTTTTCCTCGGACTCCGCCTGGCCGCGCAGGGTATCGGCGTAGCCGAAGGGCACGATGTCGATGGCCTCCACCAGACGGTCCCGCATCCAGAGCTGAACGTCCGTCTGGACGGTGTAGCCGCAGCCGGGGTCTGCCATCCACTGTTCCGGGTGACGGGAAGGCAGGGCCCGCTGGCTGAGCATGCTCATGATGACGCCGCCGTGGGTCACGCAGGCTGCCTCGGTAACGTCCATCCGGATCATATACTCAAACAGCTTGAGCAGCGTCTCCGAGCAGCGGGCATGGAACGCTTCGGTCGGCTCCGCGCCTTCGGGCACAAAGCCGGAGCCGGGGGTGATCCACTTCTTGAAGTCTTCGTCCTTGACCAGCTCCTTCACGGGGTGGTTCTCAAAGACGCCGAAGCCCGCCTCCCGCAGGTCGTGGACCGAGAACTGATGGGCCGCGTTGGGGAAGAGGATGTTCGCCGTCTCCACGGCGCGCATCAGCGGCGAGGAGAACACGGTGTCCACCTGGGGGTACTCGAACCGCTCCTTCAGGTCGGCCAGCTGGGCGCGGCCTTCGTCGCACAGGGGGATGTCCGTTCCGCTGCCGATGTACAGCCCCTGGAGGTTGCCCGCCGTGATGCCGTGGCGGATCAGATGCAGTTTGAATGTTTTCATGGGTCAAAACACCTCGATTTTCGCAAAGATCGTCTCATTGTGCCCGTTTCTTCACGCCGGGCGCAATTTTCACGACCCCGGCGCGGCACAAAATATATACCAGTTGCCCCTTAGTTTAGCATAGATATGGTAGTCAGAGCAAGAGCTTTGACAAAAATGACGAAATTCGTCAAAAAATTCCGTCATTTTGCTTGCTTTACAAATCGTTTTCCATTGTGTATAATCAACATGCTGTAAACCAAAAATCAAAGAAGTCTCATTTTTCACTGAGGAGCCAAAGATCATGGAATTCAATCGTATCATCAAGCTGCTGCGCAAGGAGCGCGGCATCACCCAGAAACAGGCAGCGGAAGACCTCGGCGTCTCGCAGGCGCTGCTCTCCCACTACGAAAAGGGTATCCGCGAGTGCGGTCTGGATTTCGTGGTCCGTGTTGCAGATTACTATAATGTGTCCTGCGATTATCTGCTGGGCCGTTCGGCCGAGCGCAACGGCATGATGCTGACCGCCGACGAGCTGCCCAACCCCGACAAGATGAAGGACAACATCTATCACGGCAGCGTGCTGCCCACCATGAACAAAAAGCTGATCTCCAACAGCCTGAACGTGCTGTACGCCAAGATCGGCGAGTGCCACAGCAAGGCCCTGACCACCGAGGTCAGCAGCTACCTGATGATGGCCGTGGCCAAGATGTTCCGCCTGCTCTACTCTGCGGAGCCCCACAACGCCCAGAGCCTGTTCAGCGTGGAGGCCCGCCGCTGGCCCGGCTATGCCGACGCTGTGATGCGGATGAACGAGGCCAATGTGGAAGCCCTGCTGGCCGGTGAGAACGTCGGCGTCGGCGAGGGTGTCAAGGACCCGGCCTGCCTCTCCATGACCACCGAGAGCCTGACGCGGGAGTTCCCGCTCTATACCCCCAGCCTCTTAAATCTGGTCAAGACCAGCGAGACCCGCGTCAAGGGCCTTGGCCCGGAGCAGTAAGCCCCTGTGTGAAACTCGTGTTAATTTTTCCGCAAAAGGCTTGCACTTCCCGGCAAAAGATGTTATAAACGAACCATAGAAGAAAAAGACTATGCCAATTAAGGAGGCAGTTTTATGTCGAACAAGATTTCCCGCCGCGCTTTTCTGAAGGTCACCGGCGTTTCTGCGCTTGCACTGGGTGCCGCATCCATGCTGGGCGGCTGCCAGTCTTCCAGCGGCTCTGTCGAGGTGAAGGTCGGCGATAAGGTCAGCAACTGGAACAACCTGGGCGTCCAGCTGTCCAGCGTCTTCACGCTGTCCGATGCACCCGATGTGGCTGGCCACCAGTATGTCGCCGTTCTGGTCACGGCTGTCAACCGCTCCAAGACCGACAGCATGGCCATCGGCGCACAGAACATCGCGGAGATCGACGCCGCCTATCCCCTGACCGATGAGGCTTCCCGCGCCGCCAACACCGCCCCCTACTTCCACGCGCTGTCCGCTTCCACCACCGACTTCACCGTCACCGTGGACGGCCAGGCTGCCGAGGCCGGCGCTTACGTCTCCCTGTACGACGCCGCCACGGAGAGCTTCTCCGATGCGCCCAGCCTGCCCCCGCAGGGCACCGGCTACATTGAGCTGGTCTGCATGGTGCCCACCGGCTGGCAGCAGATGACCGTGACCTACAACCCCACCTTCGCATCCGGCAAGAGCATCACCTTCGTGATGAGCGCTTCCGACCTGAAGAACAGCTGACCTTTTGGGACGAAATTTCGTCTCACCTCTGTTTTTTTCGGGTGAGATCTTCTCAAAAAATCTGTGAAAAGCATTGACATCCGCCCGGTTTTCGCCTATTGTATAGGCAAGGCCGTTTTGGCAAAATGATATGTGATCCCATACAAAGGAGGAACCATCATGTCTTTCGCATTTTCCCGCCGCTCGTTCCTGAAATACACTGCCGTCGCCGCTGTCGCCGTTGCCGGTGCAAGCCTGTTCACCGGCTGCAAAATCGATACCAGCGACTCCTACAACGCGCTCCGCACGACGCCCGGTGAGCTCACGGTCCTGCAGGTCACTGCCGCCATGGGCAACTATGTGGAGGCCAGCAAGAGCTACACCGCACCGGATGTCACCGGTACGACCATTGCTTTCCCCTTTAAGATCACCAATGGCCGCGCCAACCCCATCTATGTGAATCCCAACAACTTCAAGGCCACCGTTCTCAACGATAAAGACGAGTTCATCACCAAGTATACGGCTTCCAACGGCCTGACCCTGGATGCCCCTCTGTGCGATACCAACCTGAAGAAGGGCGCCTCCGTGTCGGGTAATATCAACCTGAAGCTGGGTGCTGCTCTCGAACCGGGCCAGTCCATCGTGCTGACCTACTGCCCCGACCTGCAGTACAACGAGTACTCCCTGAACTGGAAGACCACCCGCCCAAAGGGCTGATCTTCCGCAATTGTTCCGCATCTTCCGCCCGGACTGGTTCCGGGCGGTTTTTGTTTGCCCGCGTTCTGGCAAGGTGTCACAATTCTCCCTCTGATTTTCAGCAGTTTTGTATCTTGTGTACAGAGTGTTTTTCCTTTACAATAGGGTCATGGAAAAGGATGGGAGCGCAGCGGCTCAGAACATGCCGCCGCGCTGTTTGTTTTCCGCCCGGAACCGGAAGGCCGGACTTTTGATGAACAGGAGTGTTGCAGTTATGATCAACATGGTAAAGCTACCCACCAATAAGAGCAGTCTGTTCCTGCGCGTGGCAAAGGGGCATTTTGCCACCAGCCACAGCCATATCAACTATTACATCGACGTGACCACCCAGAAATCCCGTCTGTCCGAGGCCAAGGCCGTGGCAAAGGAGCTGGTGGCTGCCTATCAGCATAGCACCGTCGTGGATACCGTCCTCTGCCTGGACGGCACCCAGGTCATCGGCACCTGCCTGGCCAACGAGCTCACGAAAGACGGCTTCGCCAACATGAACGCCCACCAGACCATCTATGTCATCACGCCGGAGTACACCACCGGTAGCCAGATCATCCTGCGCGACAATCTGGCCCCCATGGTCAAGGGCAAGCATGTGCTCATCCTGGCCGCTTCCATCACCACCGGCTACACCGTGCAGGCCGCTGTGGAGGCCGTGAACTACTACGGCGGCATGGTGGCCGGGCTTTCGGCCATTTTCGCCACCACCCACGAGTGCCTGGGCTACCCGGTCACCTCCATCTTCGACCCCGCCAGCCTGCCGGACTACGCCAGCTTCGACAGCCGTGACTGCCCTCTGTGCAAAGCAGGCCAGCACATCGACGCCCTGGTCAACAGCTTCGGCTACTCGGCCCTGTAAGGAACCCCCCAATACAAAAGCGTCTGCAGAAGCCTCTGCAGACGCTTTTTGTTTGCCCGGGGCACCGGGTCATTGTTTTTTGGGGAACACAAAGGGATTGCAGCGGTATACCGCCACCAGATATAGGGCCATAAAGCACCAGATCACCGGCTCACACAGGATCACCGCATTGTAGGCAAAGCGGGGGATGAACACCAGCACGAACACGATCTTGCCCAGGAACTCGATGACACTGGAAAACAGCGGCAGCACCTTTTCGCCCAGGCTCTGCAGGGCATAGCGGGTGGACAGCAGCACCCCCAGCACCGCATAGAAGGGGGAGGTCCAGCGCAGATAGCGTGCGCCGTTTTCCAGCACGAGGGCCTCCGACGAGCCGGACACCATGCGCACCAGCCACTCGGCGCTCACCTGCATCAGCAGCACCGTCACCACCATGACCACCAGCGAATACAGGTAGATCTCCCGCATACCCTTGCGGATGCGCTCCGGCTGGCCTGCGCCGTAATTCTGGGAAACGAAGGTGGACGCCGCATTCGCCATGGCGATGAGCGGCATATCCGTGAAGGCAAACAGCTTGCGGGCCGCCGTGTGTCCGGCGATGGTCAGGGTGCCCAGCCCGTTGATGCCATACTGCAAGATCACCGAGCCGGCAGACACGATGCTGCTCATCAGGCCCATGGAGATGCTCTGGCTGAACAGGTCCCAGTACAGTTTGCGGCCCACGTCCAGATGCTTCCGGCCCGGGATGAGGATGCGCACCCGCGCCATGACATAAAGGATGCACAGCACCACTGACACGCCCTGTGCGATCACGGTAGCTACAGCGGCACCGGCCACGCCCATGCCCATCCCGGCAATGAACCACAGGTCCAGCACCACGTTCAGCGCCGAGCTGAGCAGCAGGAACACCAGCGGCATCACACTGTTGCCGATGGCCCGCAGCAGGCCCGCGCACAGGTTGTAAGCGAACATGACGATGACGCCCAGATCAATGATGATGATGTAGCGGTAGGCATCTTCCAGAATTTCGGCGGGGGTGTCCAGCAGCTCCAGCAGGGGCCGCAGGCCGAAAAAGCCCGCCATGGTGATGGTCAGCGACGCCGCCAGTCCGATGACCAGCGACCCGGCCACCGTGCGCTTGAGCAGGTCCTCGTCCTGAGCGCCGTAGGCGCGCGCTGCCACGATGGCAAGGCCGTTGCCGATGCCAAGGCCGAAGCCCACCAGAAGCTCGTAGATGGCTCCGCAGGAGCCAATGGCAGCAAGGGCGGTGTCGCCCAGCACGTTGCCCACGATCATAGTGTCCACGGTGTTGTACAGCTGCTGGAACAGGTTGGAAATGAGAATGGGCAGCATGAACAGCACCAGACTCCTGAAGATGGGGCCGTGCATCAGGTCTACATTCATCTGGAAGAGGTTCTTCTTCCGGGACTGGGTCTGGGTCATAGGGTTCCTCCAACTTTATTTTTACCGCAAAACAAGGGGCCGCCCGGAAAGCAGTCCCTTGTTTTGTCGTTTTATGCAGTTGCTTTTTACGAAGAAGCTGCCCGCGGCGGCCCCTCTCGTGAAAAGGCAGTCAGAGCGGCCCGCAGGCCGCTCTGACTGCAAAATCAAAAACATTTTTCCGCTGAAAATTGCCAGAGCGCAAGCGGCGGCAATTCCAATCGTGCTCTTTACAGCTCCTGGGTCTCAAAGCCGTGGCCGGTGAGCACCTCCACGCTGGTAAAGCCTGCGGCCTTGATGGCGGCAGCGGCCTCGTCAAAGCCGTAGGTCAGGCTGGCAATGTCGTGAGAATCGGAGGTGATGATCACCTTGCCGCCCATCTTCTGCCACTCACCCAGCAGCCAGGGGCCAGGGTAGAAGTCCTTGCGGTAGCCGCGGTAAACGCCGCCGGTGCTCACTTCCAGCAGGCAGTCGTTGTCCTTTGCGGCCTGCAGGGCCTTGAGAGCAGCAGCCTTGTAGCGGGGCGACTCCTCGTCGAAGAACTCACCCTTGGCGTTCAGCTTCTTGATCAGGTCGATGTGGGCCAGAATATCCGGCTTGAGGGCGGCCACCTTTTCCACCTCGGCAAAGTAGGCTTCCACAGCGGCCAGCGGGTCGGCGTCGAAGTCGTCGTTGATGCAGTCCCACAGGTCCTGCGGGCGGAAGTCGATCTCGTAATACTTGCCGGTGTTCTTGCCGTACAGGTGGTGTGCGCTGCCGATCCAGTAATCGTAGCCGGTGCGCTTGTCCTCGCTGAGGATATCCCACTCGATGCCGCACAGGATGTCCACCTTGCCCTTGTACTCGGCCTTGAGCTTGGCGATGGTGGCCTTGTACTGGGCGGTGCGGCTGGGGCTCATGCAGTATTCGCGGTCGCGCTGGGTGTAGCTATGGC
>ENA-OWPL01002071-OWPL01002071.1-human-gut-metagenome-genome-assembly--contig:-NODE-2071-length-10704-cov-2.469715_pt1 | contig 10704 bp, 7 predicted proteins | sample MGYA00248263_ERZ651844 | MGnify/ENA primary metagenome ERZ651844 (study PRJEB26924, sample SAMEA4378256) | human gut metagenome | biome: human gut; feature: human-associated habitat; material: faeces... | reverse complement strand
TTCCGGTTATTATTGTTATTGTTTCTCGGACGATTTTCTCTGTCTCCTCTTTCTCCTCTGTTGCCGTTCTCTGACGGTTGGGGACGATTCTCGTTCTCCCCCCTCTGAGGTTGCTGCGGACGATTTCCACCTTCGGCCTGTGCCTGCGGGCGGTTGTCATTATTTCCTTTTCTCTTCTTCTTGTTCCGGTTACCGTTGTTTCCGTCCTTATTATTTCGGTTACGGTCGAAGCGGGTGAGGCTTTCCTGTTCCAGCAAGTCAATCGGCTTTTTGGATTCTTGCTTCACTTCAGCTTCGAGCAGACTATCCGGTTTCATTCCTTTCTTGTTCATGGCAATTACCTCAAAGGCACGTTTTCCACTGATTGTTACCAGATTGGCGGGGAAGTTCTTGTCCGTAGAGTAAGAAACATGATTACTCAGAATATCAGCCTTGAAGAAGTAGAAAGTGCCGTCCTTTGTTTCCAGTTCGATTTCTTTGGAAGGGAGGCGCTTCTGAGCTTCCACATAGCAGTCCACCTCATAGTTGAGACAACACTTTAACTTTGCGCACTGTCCGGCAAGCTTTTGAGGATTCAGTGAAATGTCCTGAAAGCGGGCGGCACTTGTAGATACCGATACAAAGCTCGTCATCCAAGTAGCGCAGCAAAGCTCCCGTCCGCAAGGACCGATACCTCCGATACGTCCTGCTTCCTGTCGTGCACCGATTTGTTTCATTTCAATACGGACACGGAAAGCTTCGGCAAGTACCTTAATCAGTTGGCGGAAGTCCACACGTTCGTCAGCAATGTAGTAGAAGATGGCCTTATTGCCGTCGCCCTGATATTCCACATCACCGATTTTCATATCCAGGTTCAGGTTCAGTGCGATCTGGCGGGCACGGATCATGGTCGCATGTTCCTTTGCTTTCGCTTCGTTGAATTTCTCCATATCCACCGGTTTTGCTTTCCGGTAGATTCTCTTTATTTCAACATCAGTCTTGAAGTTGGCCTTCTTCATTTGCAGCGGGACGAGTCTTCCCGTCAGGGTCACGACGCCGATGTCATGGCCCGGAGCAGCTTCTACGGCAACGATGTCTCCCTTTTCCAGTTTGATCTTATTGCTGTTGCGGTAATAGCCTTTTCTGGTATTTTTAAATTGCACTTCCACCATATCACACTCTTCCGCGTTGCCTGGTATGTCTGCCAGCCAATCGTAAGTGTTCAGTTTCTTATCTTGTCGGGAGCATCCTTTGCAGCAAAGACCGCCGCTCCCATTATGAAGCTTATATTCCATAGTTTATATATTTATTATTGCTTCAACAGTACGATCATCTTCAGAGAGAAGTCGAAAAATACCATCTTGGCATTTACATTTTGTTCTATATGCAGTTGCGCTTCGCTTAGTTCATCCATGATGCCTATTACGTTCCTTTCGTTGACGAAAGGAGCAAAGCGAGAGGCGAAATTCTGTTCGTTGATTGTCATGTATGTCAGATCACGCTGATGGAGATTGAATATAAAGTTTTCGCGGATCATGCGCTGGCAGTATTCCAGAAAGTTCTTCTGGCGTTCACGTCCCATGCCGGCAACCTGTTCGCTCCAGAGCTTCATTTCCCTGATTTTCCGTTGATAGGACAATCGCATCAGGCTGACAAATAAGTCGAAGAAGAGCTGATTCTCTTCATTCAGATGAATAGTTTCCAGTGCTTTGATAAAGTTCCCGTTTGCCAGATGGGCAATGGAAAGGCTGTCGGCAGGCTGGATACCGTATTTGGACTGCAATACGCGGTCGATGGCCGGCTCGTCTATTTTTCGCACGTTCATGCGTTGAGTACGGCTCAGAATGGTAGGCAGAATCATTTCCGGAGCTTCCGATACGAGCAGGAAGATGGTTTTCTCAGGTGGCTCTTCGAGCAATTTCAATAATTTGTTGGCACATACCGGATGCATCTTTTCGGGCAACCAAAGAATCGTGATCTTGAATCCTCCTTCGCTCGATTTGAGGCTGAGTTTCTTCAGGATTTCATCGCTCTCTTTTGCGTAGATGATGGCCTGTGCATTCTCGGCATCCATTTCTCTCAGCCAGTGATTCAGGTTGAAGTACGGATTCTTCAGAACGAATGGTCTCCAGTCGGCGATATAGTCGTCGCACACTTCCCGTTTTCCTTTAGAACTTTTCACGATGGGGAATACGAAATGTACGTCCGGATGTACCAGTTTGTTGAATTTCACACACGACGGACATACTCCGCAGGCATCCGTCTCACCCCGGTTGGTGCAACTGATGTAGCGGGCATAAGCGATAGCCAGCGGCATTTTACCGACTCCTTCGGGGCCACAGATCAATTGGGCATGCGGTATGCGCCCTTCACTCACTTCCTGAATGAGTCGTTGCTTGATTTCTTCTTGTCCGATTACGTCTCTGAAAAACATATCAATAAATGATTTTAGCCACTTCTTTGATACTGTCCACTGCTCCGATGGAGTAGAAGTGGATGCTTGGCACTCCATGTGCCATTAACTCTTTGCATTGGGCGACGCACCATTCGATACCAACCTGTTCGGCTTCCTTGTCGTTCTTGCATTTCAAAACCTCCTTGACCAAATCTTCCGGCAAGTCTACTTTGAATGTCTTGGGCACCATACTGAGTTGAGACAACTTCTTGAATGGCTTGATGCCCGGAATGATAGGCACATTGATACCTGCTGCCTTCGCAGCCTTGTAAAAGTCAATGACACCAAACATCACTCCATGGTCTGTGATCGATGCACTGTTCATGCCAAGCTCTTTCACTCTTGCAACATATTCTTTTATTTTATTCGAGCCATCCAGAAGGGAAAACTCTGTATGCACATGGAGATGGGTAAATGCCATTTTCTTTCTTCCTATTCGTTAAATTTTTGAATCTGCTCTTCCAGAAAAGCCGGATCATCAAAGTAATTGATCTTCATAGCAGAACGTACATCATGAAGAGTTGCTGCTGCTTTCTTCTGTGCAGCCTCGCTTCCTGCCTTTAAGATGTCAAGAACATCCGGAATACGGCTCTCCCACATCTTACGACGTTCACGGATCGGTGTAAGCTCTGACTGTAATACATTGTTCAGGAACTTCTTCACCTTAACATCACCAAGACCACCACGGCTGTAATGCTCCTTCAGTTCATCCAGATTCTTATAATCCGGCAGGAACTGTTCAAAATGCTCCGGACGACAGAACGCATCCAGATATGTAAATACGGAATTTCCCTCGATCTGTCCCGGATCCTCCACACGGATATGATTTGGATCTGTATACATGGACATAACCTTCTTCTTTACTTCATCTGCTTCATCGGAAAGATAGATGCAGTTGCCAAGAGATTTGCTCATCTTTGCTTTTCCATCGATACCCGGAAGTCTGAGACACGCTTTGTTAGACGGTAATACGATCTCAGGATCTGTCAGAGTTTCGCCATATACGGAATTGAATTTGTGAACGATCTCCTTGCACTGTTCCAGCATAGGAAGCTGATCTTCACCAACCGGCACTTCTGTTGCACGGAAAGCCGTGATATCTGCTGCCTGACTGATCGGATAGCAGAAGAATCCAACCGGAATACTTGCTTCAAAATTACGCATCTTGATCTCGGATTTTACAGTAGGATTTCTCTGTACACGAGATACTGTAACGAGATTCATATAATAGAAAGATAATTCTGTCAGTTCCGGAACCATGGACTGAATGAAGATCGTTGATTTCTCAGGATCGATCCCACATGCCAGATAATCAAGTGCAACCTGGATAATGTTCTGTCTTACCTTCTCCGGATGCTCGGCATTATCTGTAAGTGCCTGTGCATCTGCGATCATTATATATATCTCGTCATAGTTTCCTGAATTCTGAAGCTTTACACGCTCAGAAAGGGAACCAACATAATGTCCAACGTGAAGTCGTCCTGTAGGGCGGTCACCGGTTAAAATAATTCTACTCATCTTAAAAAGTCTCCTTCATTTCTTCGTTCGATAATCCTGCCCCCAATTATACCGCGAGATACTGTTACCGTCAAGGAAACCCTACTGCTCACTGATGATCTTTCTGCCACTGAAATAGGTGATCAGGAAATATCCGCCATAGATCACAACCAGAACAACAACGGTCATAAGCATGGCTGCTCCCATGTCATCGGTTCCCATCAGTGAAAGAATCTGTCTGCTGAATTTCAATCCAAATATCGAATGAATGACTGCAAGTGCAAGCGGGAACAGGAAGAACAGACCCATCTGTGCAAATAACGCATGATTGATCATCTTCTGATCCACCCCTAGTTTTCGAAGCATCTTATATCGTTCCACATTATCGGTGCTTTCTGACAATTCCTTTAATGCGAGGATCGCTGCGCCGGAGATCAGGAAGATCATTCCAATATATAAGCCGATAAAGGATGCGATCGCACCCAGTCCGATACTGGCAGCTTTTACATTTTCTTTTGTATTCAGGCTCAGCCTGACATCCGGGTCATCATCCAGATTGATATGTTCATTTCTCGCCATGATCTTATCCGTATCGGTCGTATTATAGATTGCAAGCAAGCTTTCAGAGATCGGAGTTACTCCGGCAAGCACCCCATCCGGCACAATAATGATACCGATATTAATGGCCTGCGTTGAGATCTGGACATCACCGGCCTGACATTTGCTCATTCCCGGCTTCAGCTCATAACCATTTACCTGAATTGTTGTACCGGCCTGCAATGACATATCCCTGTATGTCACCATCTGCTTATAATTCGCCACGATTCCATATTCATCATCTTTGATCGACACAGTTTCAAAACCACACAGCTTTGCCACACGATTATAATCGGACACTGTCATGACATTTTCCATGATATCCATCATGCCATACATCGGCTGGTCACCAAGGAACGCATCCTTTGCCTGTTCACTGAATGTATCCCCGTATGTGCAATCCGGCAGTGAATATATATACACATCTTCATAGGCTGAAAACATAGACGGCAAATCAATTCCATGTTCCTTATATATATCGCAAATATCGCGTTTATCCCATGTCGGATCATAGTAAGCATCCTCATCCGCACCCTTACCGGCTGCAACATCATAATCAGAACTTCTTACCTGTCTGGTAATATTTACATCAACGGTAGCATACCTTCTTAACCCCTCATTCAAACCATTTCGGATCGTAAGCGCCGAAGTCAGCACGCAGATCGTAACAAATAACATAATACAAATGATCGAGATTGACAGTACATTTGTATTTACACGACTGCTCATCTGACGGATGACAAATGAATTCAGTCCTTTATAATAAACACGCTTCACGGAAGAAACTAACCGGAACAACATACCGGAAATCGACCAGAAAAACAAAAATGTGCAGACACATCCAAGTCCGATACAGAAATAGATATCTTTCATATAGAGATCTGTTGTATTTGAATTAATATAGTAATATGCATATCCAAGTCCTGCTACGGAAAGAAGAAATACAAATACCGATATCCACGGATTTTTCATCTTAACAGTCTCTGATTTTCTTCCCCTCTGGAACAGATCGATCAATTTGCATCGTCCGATTGCAATCGTATTAAACAGAATCACAACCACATAGATGATGGCAAAATAGAAACAGGTTTTTACAAATGCGGGACTTGAAAATACAAAATTATATGATGACATATCCGCTTCGAACATATTTGCAACTAACAGACTGGTAAGCTGGGAAATCCCGATACCGGAAAGAAGTCCAACGCCAAGTGAAACCAGACCGATGATCAGTGTCTCAATAAACAGCATCTTTGACACCTTCCATTTGCCCATTCCAAGCAGCAGATACAATCCAAATTCTTTGTTACGCCGTTTCATCAGGAATCGGCTGGCATATATGATCAGGAAACCAAGCACAAATGCAATGAATACGCTGACACCGGAAATGATATTTGCCATCAGCTCTACAATTTCTCTGGTATCTTTGGAGATCCTCATCATCGCCGTCTGTGTCTCGATCGCATTAAAAATATAGAAGATTGCTACGCCAAGAACCAATGTAAAGAAATAGATTGCATAGTCCTTCAGGCTTTTCTTCATATTACTAAGGGATAACTTAAAGAGCGTCATTTAAGTCACCTCCAAGCAAAGTTACGACATCTATGATCTTGTTGAAGAATTCTTTTCGGCTGTCTGCCCCACGGCGAAGCTCATGGAATATTTTACCGTCCTTGATGAACAGGATGCGACCGGCATAACTTGCGGTAAAGGAATCATGTGTTACCATCAGGATCGTAGCTGACAGTTCTTCATTCAGATGTTTCAGACTTTCAAGCAACAGCTTTGCGGATTTGGAATCCAGTGCTCCGGTCGGTTCATCGGCAAGGATCAGCTTCGGGTTCGTAATGATCGCTCTCGCAGATGCCACTCTCTGTTTCTGACCACCGGACATCTGATATGGATATTTATTCAGGACTTCTTCGATCGCAAGCTCCTTTGCGATCTTCTTTATCTTTTCATCAATCTTCTTTGCAGGAGTGTTCTGTATCGATAATGCCAATGCAATGTTCTCATATGCTGTCAGTGTATCTAACAGGTTGAAATCCTGAAAGATAAATCCCAGTTCTTCCCGGCGGAAGCGATTCAACTGGTTGCCGCGAAGCTTTGTGATATCATCTCTTCCTACATAGATATGACCGCTGCTGACACGATCTATGGTGGAAATGCAGTTAAGCAGTGTCGTCTTTCCACTTCCGGATGCTCCCATGATCGCAACATACTCACCTTTTTCTACACTAAATGAAATGTTATCAATGGCTTTTGTAATGTTGGATTTGTTGCCGTAATACTTTTCGATATTCTCAATCTTTAAAATTGTTTCCACTTTTATCTCTCCTTGCTATCCGGTGTGTGACTAAATCGTTCAGGTAACACTTACATGTTTTTTGTGACCATTGCTCCGACGACATGGCACAGGATAGCAGAACACTCAGTCGGCTGCTCTATGGATTTTAGGTATTGCTCACTGTCAGAACAACAGCCCCATAAAAACATCCACGAAATACTAAAACGATTTACCCACACACCATTTTCTATTAATAACTGAGTTAAGAGTTGTTGATCCTGTCAACACCTCATCTCCTGTTTACAAGTGTGAGTATATCGTTTTCAAGGAGGAATGTCGTTTTTCTTATGTTACAGAAGGTTACAGTTTTGTAAGGTTAAGACATTGGGCATTCTTTATCTGTCTGTCAGATAAGGGGCACATGGTAAAGTATAGTTTTATTCATCCACCAGATAATAGTCGTTTCCGCCAAAGGTTACAGCGACGTCTGTTCCGATATTTTCTTTGGAAGTGATCGTAAGATGATGTCCTAGCTGGTCGCACAGACCTTTTACGATATATAAGCCCATACCTGTTGACTTGGCAAAACGACGTCCGTTCTCACCGGTGAACGATTTTTCGCAAATGCGAGGAAGGTCTGCTTCGGAAATTCCGATTCCATTATCTCTGATATGGAGTGTGATATCGTCACCTGCTTTTGTCGTCCAGATCCGGATCTGCCGATCCTCATCCGGCTTCATATATTTGATGCTGTTGCTCATGATCTGGTTTATCATGAATTCCAGCCATTTGGCATCTGTCGTAACGCTGACATCAACGTCATGCACATCCAGACAAATGTCACTCTCCAGCAACATATCTTTATTCTTCAACGCCACTTTATTCACAACCGACTTGATTCGTACTGAATCAAACCGATAATCTTTGCTCGCATGCTCTGCCCGGACATAATACAGCACCTGATCGGCATATGCATCCAGACGGTTCACCTGATCTTCGTATTTCTTCGGTATCTTATCCTGATTATTGTGGCACATCAATACCAGACTTGCGATCGGCAGTTTGACCTCATGCACCCATATCTCGATAAAATCCTTGAAATCATCCACACTCTGCCGGTACTCCTTCACATGCTCTGTCATGGATTTGTTGATCTCATATAACGCCTCATAGACCAGCTTTCCCTCATAGAAGCCCGGTTCCTCTAACGTATCCATGACCAGATATTTCTGATCCAACTGCTCCATATGTGCATAAAGGGAATTATAGAAATGTCTGCGTTTTATATAGTCTGTTAATATGACAGTTACCAGAAGCAAAACTGTCAGCACAAGAAAGATCACCGTCAGCTCCCCTGGTGTCCGCATCGCACGAAAAGCAATTAACATGATCGCTATAAATAACAGATAACCGATCAGAATACCCGCTTTATCTTTTATATATTCACAAATTCTCATATCAGACGATACCCCTGTTTCTTTCTTGTCTCGATCGCATCCGGCAGTCCAAGCTCCGCAAGTTTTGTCCGAAGCCTGCTGATATTAACCGTAAGTGCATTATCATTTACATATTCTTCATTATCCCAGAGATCTGTCATGATCTCATCTCTGGATACGATCTTGTCCTTACTGCTTAACAGCCGTTGGAAAATGATCATCTCATTCTTCGTCAGAACCTGTTCTTTCTCACCAAGCCGGATCGTCCCTTTGCTGAAATTCACCTCTGCTCCACGATAGGATGCTGCATTCTGGCTTCCCTCCATCCGTTTCAGCACTGCTGCGATCCGCAGCAACAGGATCGTCGGATTATACGGCTTCGTGATATAATCATCTGCCCCATAGCTCATCGACAGAACCTCGTCCATCTCTGATGTACGACTAGTCACCATGATAACCGGGATATCCGATTCCTTCCGAATCTCCTTTAACAGATTTCTGCCATTTATGCCCGGAATATTAATATCCATCAAAATCAGATCTGCCCTCGCTGCCAGAATCTCCTCTTTTGAATGTTCAAAATCAGTCAGATAGGATGCTGCATAGCCTTCGTTCTCCAAAATCTCAACAAGCTCCATGCATATGCTCTTATCATCTTCCACAATAAAAATCTTTTTCATAACGCTCTCTACCGGCTCCTTTTATCCGCCTATATTTACCCAACAGGCAGCCACACTGCCCAGCTGCCTATCGGCATCATTATAGCATACACCCAAAACTTTTCACCATATTTGTTTCAGGGTATTTTATTACAAGATGCTAGCCCGTTGGTCTTTTTTTCGAGGAATAATTACTATTAACAATCCAAACTAAAAAAGCTATTAGCGCAATAAGAGAAAAATTCATGTATTTTTTATTCAGCTCGCGCACTGATTTGTCAGCAGTCGCCCTAACTCACCCTAAAGGGTTCAGACAAGGGCTTGGTGCTGACAGTTAGCGCAAGCTTCATTACAAAAATACTATGAACATTTTTCTTCTTATTTGCCTAATTTCTTTTTCTTGTTTGTATTGTTATTATAGTTTTCTGTTTCTCGCAAGAAAGACCAACGGACCAACATCTCACAACCACGAAATTGAAGTAAATATCGCAAATACATTCCTTAAAGTCTGTGCTCTAAAGTATATACCAACTAACATCGTAAAGCTTTGCCTATGTCTATTATTACTAACTGCCGCTCTTCCTTACAGGAAGTAGAAATGTAGCACAACAATTTATGATACAAAAAAGCCATTAGGCAGCTAAGAAGAAAACATTACATATTCTATTCAGCTCACATGGCTGAAATGCAACTAGCATCCCGTAATAAAAAAGCCCTGAAACAGATATGGTGAAAAACATTCATGTAGTATTCGTGATAAAGTTTGTGCTAACTGTCAGCACCAAGCCCTTGTCTGAACCCGTCAGGGTGAGTTAGGGCGACTGCTGACAAATCAGTGCACGAACTTTATAGAATACGAAATGAGTTTTTCACCATATCTGTCTCAGGGTATTTTATTACGGGATGAGAGCGGCTTACTCTTCGTAAGGAAGAACTGCTCCATCGTAAGTTTCTTTGATGTAGTTCTTTACGTCGTCAGACTTTAATACGTCAACGAGTGCCTTGATTGCTTCGTTGTTTTCGTTGCCTTCCTTAACAGCGATAACGTTTACATAGGTCTTAGCTGCTTCTGAATCATTCTGCTCATATGCAAGAGCATCTTTTCCTACTGAGAAACCTGCTGCAAGTGCATAGTTACCATTTAAAACGACATACGCTGTCTCGTTTACAACTCTGGCAACCTGTGCTGCCTCAAGTTCAACGATCTCTACATTGTGTGGGTTTTCTTCGATATCATTAACGGTTGCATTGATACCTGCGCCATCTTTTAACTTGATGATTCCGTTGTCCTGTAATAACAGAAGGGCTCTTGCTTCATTTGTTGTATCATTCGGAACCGCGATAGAATCACCGTCAGCGATCTCGTCTAAGCTTTTCTTTGTGCCCGGATAGATACCGAATGGCTCATAGTGGATCTTGCCTGCAACTACAAGGTGTGTACCTTTTTCTTCATTGAAGCTCTCAAGGTATGGAACATGCTGGAAGTAGTTTGCATCGAACTCGCCGCTTTCTACAACCTCATTTGGCTTTACATAATCATCAAATACTGTAACCTGAAGATCATATCCTTTTTCCTCACTAAATCTTCCGACTGTAATTATTTTTTTTGATTTCTCTTTGTACGGTTTCTTTATTTTTAAAATTTCTGGTTTTATCCAATTGTATATACTTCTTATTTTTTTCGGATTCACATGGAACTTTTTTATATAATCCTGACGATTCTGTTCCGTCAATGTCACTGTACAATGTGAAATTAATGAATCCCAGAAACGGAAAAAGCGGATATCTTTCTTC
>ENA-OWPL01002070-OWPL01002070.1-human-gut-metagenome-genome-assembly--contig:-NODE-2070-length-10710-cov-64.738996_pt1 | contig 10710 bp, 9 predicted proteins | sample MGYA00248263_ERZ651844 | MGnify/ENA primary metagenome ERZ651844 (study PRJEB26924, sample SAMEA4378256) | human gut metagenome | biome: human gut; feature: human-associated habitat; material: faeces... | reverse complement strand
ATAATTACAAGACAGCCATCAGAAAGCGAGCCAAAGACCTCACCACTTTTGATGCTGCCATCAACCGACTATGCAATATAATAGGCTAATCAGAGCATGCGCCTGGAAAGACCAGAAGCACATTAATTTGCAAACAGCACGCACACAGATTCATGGATCTGTCGTTAAAGAGAATATAAACAAGAAAATGTGCTTTAAACGTGCGGAATGTATCTAAAAAAGATAGATTCCGCACGTTTAAAGCACATTTCCTTGTATAAAGCTTTATCTTGTGGCTTTACCAGTACTCTTTTCTTTACTTTTTATAGCAACAAACGTTAAAAAACACTTTAAACGTGCGGAATGTATCTAAAAAAGATAGATTCCGCACGTTATCTCACTATTTTTTCGTATATTTGCCCCGGAAACATAACTATTTGAACTATGTTAATAGGTAGAAAAGAAGAACTGAAGACACTTCATCAAGCATTGATTGCAGATGAGTCGAAGTTTGTTGCCATATATGGGCGCAGACGAGTGGGAAAGACTTTCCTGGTAAGGGAGGCCTTCAACAATGACTTTGCCTTTTATCATACAGGATTGGCAAATGAGACCAATCGCATACAATTGGCAGAGTTCAACCGTTCACTCACATCATATAGCAAACAGAAACAGTCGAAGTTAAAAGATTGGTATGATGCTTTTGACAGGTTGGGGCAACTGTTGGCACAATCTACTATCCCCAAGAAAGTAGTGTTCATCGACGAGATGCCATGGATGGATTCTCCACGCTCCAATTTTCTTTCGGCTTTGGAACATTTCTGGAATGGATGGGCTTCCGCCCGCAAGGATATTCTCCTCATCGTTTGCGGCAGTGCTACCTCATGGATTATCAATAAGGTGATTAAAAATCATGGTGGATTGCACAACCGAGTGTCTGTCCGTATTCATCTGAAACCGTTTTGCTTAAGGGAATGCGAACTCTATTCCGAAGAAATGGGACTGCGCTTTAATCGCCGACAGGTTTTGGAAGGCTATATGATCATGGGAGGTGTTCCGTTTTATTGGTCTCAACTGAAACCGGGAATGAGTCTGGCACAGAACATCAACCAGTTATTTTTCTCAGAAGATGGCAATCTTCGTCACGAGTTTGATGACTTATACGACTCTTTGTTCAAACAGCCTAAGCCTTATCTCTCGATAGTAGATGCTTTGGCAACCAAGAAAGTCGGAATGACCCGAACAGAAATCTTACAAGCAACCAAGTTGACCGACAATGGCAAGTTGACGGAATACTTAGAGAACTTGGAATACTGCGGATTTATCCGAAAATATAATTGCATCGGAATGAAAGCTAAGAATGCCTTGTTCCAGTTAATGGACAATTACACCTTATTTTATTATAAGTTTATCAAGGACAGCTATATCAATGACGCACAATATTGGACCAAGATTACCGGCAAACCCGAGTACAACACGTGGTGCGGTTTGGCTTTTGAACGAGTATGCCTACAGCATGTGGAGCAAATCAAGGCAAAGCTTGGCATTCAAGGCGTTATCACCACGGTTTATTCTTGGAGTGTAACTGGGAGCAAGGAAAAGCCGAGAGCACAGATTGACTTGCTGATAGACAGGAGCGATGATGTCATCAATCTCTGTGAAATCAAATACTCCAAGGCTCCATTTCAGATAACTAATACGATAGATGCGAGTTTACAAAACAAGCGAGAGCGTTTCATCCAAGAAACTGGCACCGAAAAAGCCGTACATCTTACAATGATTACGACCATGGGATTATCCGACAATCCTTATGCCTGGGATGTTCAGTCGGTAGTAACAATGGACGACTTGTTTGTTCTCTAAGCGTCCTAACTATATTAAGTTGGAGGAGATGGCAACAGAATCTGTTCTGAAAGCATTCTGCAAGGCATTAAAGATAAAACTCGTAAAAGAGCGCCTCCCTTTACGTGATTTGAACGATGCTTGGGAATATCTTCACAACTACACTATGGATATGTAGATTCCCTAACTGCTTTAACAAGCCAGAGAATATGGTTGCTTAAGTAAGAGAATATGGTTGCTTAAGCTTACGGACACTGTATCTCGGGTTAACGGAGATAGTTTCTTGAGTTAGCGGAGACAGTTTCTTGGGTAAGAGAATACTGCTTCTCGGAGTTTGCCACTAGGCTCAGCAGCTCTGCTGAGCCTAGTCAGCAGGTCTGCCGACTGCAGTCAGCACATCTGCTGACTATAGTGACAACACCTTATAGTTGTATAATAACACACCTTATAGTTGTACAACCTTACACCTCATAGTTGTACAACCTTACACCTCATAGTTGTACAACCTTATACACTATAGTTGTACAACTACAAACTCTGATACAGAGATACTACTTTCTTCTGGAAATACAATTATTATCTGCAACTTTTTATCGAAAAAAGTGAAGAGAAAGATTGCTTTTTCGATATAAAATCGTATCTTTCAAGAAGTTCTACCTGAAATTCAAAGAGTTAACAATTCTTCAGACAGTGTCTGAAGAATTCAAAAAGCAAAAACAGCAGACACTGTCTGCTGAATCTTCTTTGCTACACCAAAAAGGTCAGGCACTGTCTGACCTTTTTTAATATCATTTTCCGTATAACTATCCATTTATCTATAAAATCATTACTTTTCCTTGCATAAAGTTTGCAATTTCCGATATTTATGCTTACCTTTGCCGTTGTTAAGAGGGAACTCGTAACACATTACAAAATATCTTATCATAAAAATAAGAAAGGAAATAGCGAATGGAACTGAAAGAGACTTTCCAAAAAGTGAAGGCAGCTAGCAAAACACTTGGTTTGCTAACTGATGAACAACGTAATGAAATCCTGCAGGCGGTGGCTGATGCCATCATCGCAGAGACTCCAGCGCTCTTGAAAGCAAATGCGGAGGACTTGGCGAAGATGGACAAGGCGAACCCGCTCTACGACCGATTGCAACTCACAGAGCAGCGACTCCAGGATATTGCTTCGGATATGAGACACGTAAGTACCCTGCCCTCACCGCTCGGAAGAGTTCTCAAAGACAAAACACTCGAAAATGGTTTGCATCTGCAGCGAGTAGCCGTTCCATTCGGAGTTATCGGTATGATTTACGAGGCTCGTCCTAACGTAACCTACGATGTTTTCTCACTCTGTTTCAAGAGCGGAAATGCGTGCGTACTGAAAGGTGGAAAGGACGCAAACGCCTCAAACTCAGCGGGTGTCGAACTTATCCACAAGGTGTTGATAACTTTTGGCATTGACCCGAATGTCGTTACACTGCTCCCTGCTACCCACGAAGCTACCGGCGAAATGCTGAATGCCGTGGGCTATATTGACCTCTGTATTCCTCGTGGAGGAAAGAAGCTCATCAACTTCGTCCGTGATACTGCCAAAGTTCCGGTTATCGAAACCGGAGCCGGCGTGGTACATTGTTACTTCGACAAGGATGGCGACCTGGAGATGGGTAAGCGCATCATCACCAATGCCAAGTGCCGAAGAGTGAGCGTATGCAATGCGCTCGACTGTCTGCTGATTCACGAAAGCAGATTAAGCGACCTCCCTGCCCTCTGTGAAGGACTCACCGAGAAGCAAACCAAGATTCATGCTGATGCCAAGGCTTACGAAGCCTTAAAGGGACACTATCCAGACACCTTATTATATAAGGCAGAAGAAAGCGAAGCGAAGATGAAGGAAACTGATACTAACGTGAAGAGTATCTGGAACACCGAATGGCTCAGCATGCAGATGGGCATCAAAACCGTAGCTTCAGAAGATGAAGCACTCGACCATATCGCCACTTACGGAAGCGGACACAGCGAGAGCATCGTTTCCAATGATGAAACTGCCCAGAAGAAGTTCCAGGCATTGGTAGATGCAGCCTGCGTTTATGTAAACGCTCCAACCAGTTTCACCGATGGCGCACAGTTCGGATTGGGCGCAGAGATTGGCATCAGTACCCAGAAGCTCGGAGCCCGCGGACCAATGGCTCTCGAAGAAATCACTACTTACAAGTGGTTGATTACAGGCAACGGACAAATCAGAGCATAATTACCAAAATATTACCAAGCATTGGTAATCCGATTACCACACTATGGTAATAACATTACCAAACTACTGTAATGATGTTACCCAAGCGTGGTAATATCACTATGAAAAGTATTATTAACTGCAAATACACAATAGTAATATATAGAAAGGAAATCAAGATATGAAGACATTCTTTAATGTAGAAGACCTTGGCGACTTGAAAGCAGCTCTTGCCGAGGCACAGGAAGTAAAAGCAAACCGTTTCGGTTATCAAGAGTTGGGCAAGAACAAGACCTTGCTGATGATATTCTTCAACAACAGCTTGCGTACTCGTTTGAGCACCCAAAAAGCAGCCATGAACCTGGGTATGAACGTCATCGTACTCGACGTGAATGCTGGCGCATGGAAGTTGGAGACAGAGCGTGGTGTCATCATGGATGGCGACAAGAGCGAGCACCTCTTGGAGGCAATCCCTGTGATGGGAAGTTTCTGCGACTTGATTGGTGTACGTAGTTTCGCTGGCTTGAAGGACCGTGACTACGACTATGCCGAGACCATCGTCAACCAATTCGTGAAATACAGTGGTCGCCCAGTATTTGCCATGGAGACCGCTACCGTTCACCCTCTTCAGGCATTCGCCGACCTCATCACCATCGAGGAGCACAAGAAGGTGGCTCGTCCTAAGGTAGTCTTGACGTGGGCTCCTCATTGCCGTTCCTTGCCTCAGGCTGTGCCAAACTCATTCGCTCAGTGGATGAACGCAGCCGACGTTGACTTCGTGGTTACTCATCCAGAAGGATATGAGTTGGACCCTAAGTTTGTAGGCAATGCCAAGGTGGAATACGACCAGAAGAAGGCTTTGGAAGGTGCCGACTTCGTATATGCCAAGAACTGGAGTTGCCCTGGCGTAAAAGACCCAACACAGTATGGTGAGATCTTGAGCAAGGACATGAGTTGGACCATCGATGAGGAGCACATGAGTTGGACCAACAACGGCCAGTTCATGCACTGCTTGCCAGTACGCCGTGGTCTCATCGTAACCGATGATGTCATCGAGAGCAAGAACAGCCTCGTCATTCCAGAAGCTGCCAACCGTGAGATTTCTGCCGAAGTTGTCATCAAGCACATGTTGGAATCACTATAAGTAGGTATTCTTTCAAAAACAAGATGGATAAATATACAATTCTTTCACCAGAAAGCAAGGGGTCATTCAATGATCGCTTGAACTTTCTGTATCTAAAACTAGGCAATTATCTCGACACTGAAAAGATAGAGAATCGCACCCTGCAATACTGCAAGATCTTTCTCAGCGATTCACAGAACCAAATCAAGGAGTTGGAAGACTCGCTGCTCTACCAAGAGTTTCTAGCAAACACCAACCTAACCATTGTGGAGCAAGCTCCATTGAATGGCAGCAAGGTCTCGCTCTTGGTCAAGACCACCTCCGATGACGTTCCCCTTCTTTTCCATAGCATCCGACTGACGGAAGAGGAAGCCACAGGCAAGACTTCCTACGAGCAAACCAGAATGCTCTTCGACAAATACTTTCAGATATTGAAGAACGAAAACGAAGCTTGCAGAAATGAGAACGAAGGCGTAGAGAATAGCGGCATTCAAAGAGATACAGAAGAAAAGGTGATGACGATGGAGCGTAACCTTGTCAGGACTTGGATTTACGTGACCGACATTGATGTCAACTATCAAGGAGTGGTAAAGGCACACAATGATGTCTTCGACCAACAAGGCCTTACCGCCAATACCCATTACATCGCCAGCACAGGCATCGGCGGCGCGACACCCGTTCGGCATGCCGCTGTAGGTATCGACTTTCTGACAGTTCCTAACATCAAAGAAGAAGACAAGAAATATCTACAGGCGCTCGACCACCTGAACCCTACCCATGAATATGGTGTAGCCTTCGAGCGTGGCACTCGTCTCACTTTGCCAGACAAACAGATATATCTCATCTCTGGAACAGCCAGCATCGACAAGCATGGTCAGGTGATGTATGAGGGAGACATCGTAAGACAGACGGGCAGACTCTTGGAGAACATCGGTGCTTTGCTCAAAGACGGAGGTGCCACGATGAACGACATCCAATACTTCATCATCTATCTCCGTGACCTCTCCGACTACCACGCAGTAGAGAAGATGATGCAGCAATTCTATCCCCAGATTCCCCATATCATCGTCGAGGCCAAGGTTTGCCAACCGGGATGGTTGATAGAGATGGAATGTATTGCAGAAAAATAAATCATCCCGATGTGATAGGAAACACATCGGGATGATTTATTTATAGACGCCTCCTTGCTGCTTATTGGGCAGCAAGGTAATTACGGAGAGGATTGGCATACATGGTGAGCAATCGATCACGCAGATAAGCCTCATCCTTATTCGGGAGGTCAATCTTGGCAAGTTGACCTGCGATATATTTCTCAAACTGGGCTTTCTGCTCTGCCGTATATTTGTCGGCATAGGTAGAAGTTCCTTCGAGCATGTCGAGAGCCACATAATTGCCAGGATATATCTGATAGTGACTATGTATCTCGTGGTCAATATATGCCACCACCTTATTATATATATCTTGTTTTGGCATCTCTGGGTCGAGCGTATCAAGGAACTCATCTACACAAGCAGCTGCATGATAGTGAACATGCCCCTTATAACCGAAGATGCCGGTCTGCATACTGACGAGGTCATCGGTAGGTCCCTTCTTCCAGTCAGCATTGTCTCGTTTCTGCTGATATTCCTTCGCCTTGAGATAATCACATGGGTCATACTCATAGCTGATGGCAAGTGGCACCAAATGGAGTTGTCTCAAACGGTCGATGATACTCCCCTCGCCTCCCATAGACATCATCTGCAAGATAGACTTCTGAGTACGGTCGTCGCTATCCTTGGCACGTCCTTCACGCTGGGCAATCCAGATATTCTCATGCTTCTCCTTGATGGCAAAGTGCATATAGTCTGACAAACGCTTGCTCGACATCAGCATTTGGCGCATACTTAGGGCACGCTCCACGATGAATGCCTTGTTGACACGCACCAAGTCCTTGACCCAAGGCAATGACAAGAGATTATCGCCGATGGCTATCTCGCAAGTGGTCTTGAAGTGATTATCCACCAGCAAGACATCCAAGATGGCTGAATCGAGCACGATGTCTCGGTGATTGCTGATAAATGTATAGTTGCGAGTGTTGTCTATCGCTGAGCAATCCATCTCACAACCCGTAGCAGCCTTCTTCAAGAGACCATGCACAAAGTCATAGGCGAAAGCCAACTGAAACTCCATGTTGGTCTTGCAAGCCTTCAACTTCTGGGCGATCATCTCAAAAGGTACCTGTGGATAGAGATAAGCAAGCACCTGCTTAAACTGTTCGTTGGAAAGCAAACGGTCGAACACCTCCGGGAGGTCTTCTGGCTCCCAAGGGCGAATGGTATCAAATTCTTGAGGGATTTTCATATTCTTACAGTTTAGAATTGGTTTTCGACGATGTCACTGAGCACATCTTTGATGTCAAGACCTGCCGCACGCACCTGCTGAGGGATGAAACTGGTAGCTGTCATACCTGGAGTGGTGTTGATTTCAAGCATATTGATCTTGTCATTTCCATCCTGATCCTTGGAGATGATGTAGTCGATGCGGATGATGCCGTTGGCATGGAGGATGTCATAGATGCGAGAAGTAGTCTCTGCCACTTTCTTTGCAGTCTCTGGCGCAAGACGAGCAGGAGTGATTTCCTGTACCTGTCCATTGTACTTGGCATCATAATCGAAGAACTCATTGCTTGTCACAACTTCGGTGGCAGGGAACACGACGCTCTTGTCGGCTGTCTTATAGATGCCTTGCGAAATCTCAACACCATCCATAAAGCCCTCTACCATTGCTTCCTCAGCCTCCATGAATGCCACACGCAGAGCAGGAGCCAACTGGTCGGCTTCCTTCACCTTGCTGACACCGAAGCTACTGCCATCAGCCGCAGGCTTCACGAAACAAGGCATACCGATGCGCTTGGCAATAGCCTCCTCGTCATAAGCCTCACCACGACGCAGCAAGATGCTATCTGCCACATTGATGCCAAAGCCACGGAGATAATTGTTGAGCACATACTTGTCAAAGGTCATGGCCTCAACAAGCACGCCACTGGTAGAGTAAGGCAAGTGGATGAGGTCGAAGTAACCCTGCATCACACCATTCTCGCCAGGCTGTCCGTGTATCGTGATATAAGCATAGTCGAAATAAACTTGCTTACCATCTTTCTGGAAAGAGAAATCATTTTTGTCGATGTCGGCAGTCTCGCCATCCTCGAAGGCAACATGCCAGTCAGTTCCCTTCACATCCACAATGTATATGTTATAGCGCTCTTTATCAAAGAAAGAGTACAAGCCCTGACCTGAGCGCAATGATACGTCGTGCTCAGAAGAATCACCACCACATACGATGGCTATCGTTCTTTTGTTATTTTCCATCTTACTATATATTAAATATGTAACTTTATCTATTGAAATGTGTCTTGCGTGGTGCCATTGATAAACCCTCGCCACTTCTCTATCAACTGGCGGAAGTCATCTGGCCATTCACTGTCGAAATCCATCTGCTCTTTAGTGGCAGGATGGACGAAGCCCAATGTCTTGGCATGGAGTGCCTGACGTGGACATATCTTGAAACAGTTTTGAATGAAAGCCTTGTAACTGCTGCTACGCTGTCCTCTCAAGATTTCGGCACCACCATAAGTCTCATCCATGAAGAGGGGATGCCCTATCTGTTTCATGTGAGCACGTATCTGATGGGTCCTGCCCGTCTCCAGGATGCACTCCACCAAAGTGGTATAGCCAAATCGCTCCAACACCTTGTAATGGGTAACGGCACTTTTGCCGATTCCACTATCTGGGTCAAACACCTTCATGCGAAGACGATTCTTAGGGTCTCGCCCGATATTGCCTTCTATGCGTCCCTCATCCTCGACGATGTTGCCCCAAACCAAGGCATTGTATCGGCGATGCGTGGTTTTGTTGAAGAACTGCTGACCCAATGAAGTCTTAGCCTCAGGAGTCTTGGCAACTACCAGCAAGCCCGATGTATCCTTATCAATGCGATGCACCAAGCCCACCTCTGGGTCATTGGCATCAAACTCCGGCATATCTTTCAGATGCCATGCCACAGCCTGAATCAATGTGCCATGGAAGTTGCCTGCACCCGGATGAACCACCATTCCAGCCTCCTTGTTGACCACCATCAATTGGTCGTCCTCATAGACCACGTTGATGGCTATCTCCTCTGGCTTGATGGTCGTCTCATGGCGAGGACGATCCATCATCAAGGCGATTTGGTCACCAGGGCGCACCTTATAGTTGCTCTTCACAGGTTTGCCATTCACCTGAATGAAACCTGCATCGGCAGCCTGTTGGATGCGATTGCGGCTTTGATAAGCCATCTTGTCAGCAAGATACTTGTCGATACGAACAGGATCTTGCTTGGCATCCACCTCTACCTTCCAATGCTCGAAGAGTTCTTCCTCATTATTGGAGAGTCCTGCCTCATTGTCGAAGAGTTCTTCTTCATTATTATATATATCGTCAATTTGCTCCATTATTCTACTATTTCGTTTTGATTATGAGAATGCGAAGGAGGGGTTGGCTCCGTAGGTTCCGTACCAGGAACGACCTCAAAGTTGTCATCGTCACCGCCACTCTCATTTGTTTCCTCAAAATCATCATGGGCATCCATCGGCTCAACAAAGTTGATGGAGTCGGCAGCGTCACGTTGTCCATTTCCCACCTGTATGGTAAGCACGGCATCTATCGAAACCTTGTCGCCAGCAACAACATGCCTTCCCTTGACCAATATACCATATACCCAATCTTCCTCGCCAGGTATATATTGTGGTGGTCCCAATTTAAATCCCATGGCTGTCAACTTAGCCATCGCCTCTCGTAGCGAACTATTGTCGATGACATCCGGGATAGTGAGTGTAGGCGTATGCCCCGAATTAATGGTGACATAGATGATGCGCCCAGCCTTGACACGGTCACCGGGAGTCGGCGACTGCTCCAAGATACAATCAGGTGGAAGATTACGTACGAATCCCGTATCGCTCACTTCTATTTGCAAGCCAGCATCTGCCAAGATGCGCTCTGCATCAGCAAAATTCTTGTGTCGGATATCAGGAATAGGAATCGCCTCACCATGATGCGTGTAAATATCGATGCCAAACTTGACACCGACGCAAAGCAATACCACGACGATAGCCATGGCAAAGAGATTTCCCCATAGGTACTTGCTCTTGAACTTGTTGAAAAATTCAGAAGAAGTCATTCTTATTCACTATTTTAGGTGCAAAGATAGTGCAAATCGAAGAGATTACAAAATAAATGAGCCACTTTTTATGATTTATTGCAGACTAACCTACCATCAAGAAGCCCCTAGAAACACAAAAAGCAGCCAAGGTATAACCCTTTGCTGCTTTTAATGTCATCGTTCTCAATCTGCGTACAGACGGAATTATTTTCCGTGGTGCTCGTCAGATACAGTTAACTTCTTGCGGCCATGAGCACGGCGAGAAGCCAATACACGACGACCATTCTTAGTTGCCATACGCTCACGGAAACCATGCTTGTTCACGCGACGACGATTGTGAGGCTGAAATGTTCTTTTCATTTTTCTTATTTATTTTT
>ENA-OWPL01002066-OWPL01002066.1-human-gut-metagenome-genome-assembly--contig:-NODE-2066-length-10734-cov-3.244779_pt1 | contig 10734 bp, 6 predicted proteins | sample MGYA00248263_ERZ651844 | MGnify/ENA primary metagenome ERZ651844 (study PRJEB26924, sample SAMEA4378256) | human gut metagenome | biome: human gut; feature: human-associated habitat; material: faeces... | reverse complement strand
TCATTCAAGAAAATCCCGGAAAATTCAAAAACAATCAATCTGAATATTGGGATGGAAGTGACGTTTATTACACTGTAAAAGCTAGAGAACCTTATTATGGAGAAACTTTCCAATGGAATGGTGTTTGTTTATTAGCTCCTTATCAAATGGGACCTACGCTAAAAACATTAAAATTAAAAATAATATCCAATGGAGAAGCACCCAGTTTCTCATCTGCTGAAGGTGAATTGGATTTTTCAAAAATAGACTTTACAAGAATTTACAAATCATCGACCACACGTGTCGTTAAAGAAAATGGAATGGACTATGTAGAACCGATAGCATATACTGAAGAAGAAGCCAGCAAACTTAAAATGGCATATATCACATTCAGATATACCTCAACAGCCGGCTCACAAGAAGCATCAAGTTCTAATAACAGATCTTCTGCAGAAGTTCCAACGTTCAAAGTATTCGCACCATTTTTAAATTCATCCATATACATTGACAGTGGCAACAGTTCATATTTCTATAGATATTATCAAGGTTATCTCCGAAAAGGAAAGGATGAAAAAACATTTATTATTGAAAACTATAACAGCTCTTATGAGTTGCCCGAAGTACAAGTTATCTATGAAGAATAAAAATATGAAGAAAATATATATACATAAAATCCATCTCATACTATGCTTTACCTCAGTATTATGTTTCGGTTTACCTATAAATGCACAACAAAATGCAAAGAATGGAGCAGCCGATAATAATAAAAAAGCATGGGAAATAGGTATAGGCGCAACCGGACTTCAAATGACACGTTTTAATGTTATTAATTTCCATACTAATAATAAAGGCGGTTACACTGTAGGTACTAATAAAAAAGATTTTATTTTTGGAGGAAATCTATATTTTGCTCGTGAACTTAACTCTCATTTTTATCTAGATTTACAAGGAACATTAGACTACAGTTCCGATCCTGTCCGTAACGGTAAAGAATCAAGATGGCTAGGTATGACAGGAATCGGTTTACAGTGGCGCCTAGGTGAATATTTCCATTCAAATTATATTGATCCTTTTCTTCGAATGGGGGTCAACTATATGTACAAGAATTTTAAGATCAATTATAAGGGGATGGAAGAATTCAACAGTGAGGAGATGGGATGGAATCTGTCAAATGATTATACTAAAGAAGGGAAAGATAAACAAAATCTTATCCCTATTTCATTGGGAATAGGCGTGAATATGTGGCTTAATGACAACATTGGCATAGGACTCCAAGGAGACTATCTCATCATGCCATACAAACATATAGCCAATTCATGGCAAGGAAGCATTCGATTGATGTGGCGCATTGGTGGTAAATCCCTAAAAGTCAAACCGGAAATTCAATATGTGGAAAAAATCATAGAAAAAGAAATAGAAAAACCTATAATCATGAAACAAATTGTAGAAACTCCAAGCCAGCCCAATGTTTTATGTGATTTATTCAACAATATCTATTTTGAGTTTGATAAAACAGAAATAACTCCTAAAGCAGCTACTATCATTGATGAAATAGCTCAAATTATGCTGACAGACACAAGCAAAAAATATCTCATTACAGGATGTACTGATGCAAAAGGATCATCACAATACAATATGGATCTATCCCAAAAACGTGCAGACGCTGTAGTCAATGCACTTATAAAGAAAGGAGTTCCCAATAAAATGTTAAAAGCAAAAGGAGTGGGCGCAAAAATATCGTATGCATCTCAGAATGCTCCCAACGAAATACGAGAAGGAGATCGTAAAATTATAGTTCAAATCGTTACAAATATGGATTATTGGAATTATATACCATAAAAAATTTCCCCTCTATCAAAACGGCATATATTCCTATATCGTGGAATATAGCCGTTTTGCATGTTTCTAAGAAAAGTTCGAACCATGTATACCCTCATACCCTCACTGCATATATAACAGGTTTATTATAAACTATTTATGTAGTAAGGATAAAAATACTTGCTCTTATTCATGTTCTCATACTCTCACAACGTTTTGAAGCATATTTTTACATAACATCCTTGTTTTCAGCTATATATTCTTTTTTTATAAATTGTTTCGGCTTGATATAAAGTAGGGTATTTTAGGCTTTTTCCCCACAAAAAGTACACATGAAAAGTTTGTACCTCCACAGAATGACGGTTTACGATGCATTGGTAACAATAAAAAAGACCAAGACGTTTTTAAAAAAGACGGCGGCCTTTTAAAAAAAGCTCGTCATCTTTTTTAAAAATGACCTGATCTTTTTTACCACAGCCGGAATCCGCCATATTCCATAAAGGTACAAATCCTCTATGCGCACTTCTTACAAGAAAAAAAGCCTAAAAATAGCCTACTTTACATCAAAACGGAATAGCCTATAAAAAGAATATATATAACTGTTTTCAAGCCTCTTATGCAAAATTCAGCTTCAAAATATAATGAGGGCATAAGAGCATAAGTGAGAGCAATATTTTTTACCCTCACCATCTAAATCTTTTATAATAAACCTATTATACATGCAGTGAGGGCATGAGGGCATAAATGTCCCGAACTTCCCAGCGAGAAAGACCTATACATCAAGGACACTCCCGAAAGTATGATTACTCCGAAGAACAAAATAATCTTTTAAGAGCGAAAATCCTTCCTTATGATTTTACAGGTAAGTCCGAAAAGCAGGCATAACTTTTGTTCATGAAAACAAGTGTGTCAAAAGCAGGCCAGCTTATCCTGTAAGCATTACCAAACTTTTGACACATTCTTTTTTATCCATCAAGCTTCGCAAAGCGCATGGCACTTACTTGTAAATGACCTTTTTTCCAGCCAGCAACGTATTCTTCATTAAAGATACAATAGTCATGGGCCCCACACCGCCCGGCACCGGAGTGATATAAGAACATTTGGGAGCCACTTCATCAAATTTCACATCGCCGGTCAGTTTGAATCCGGATTTCTTTGTAGCATCCGGCACACGGGTAGTACCCACGTCAATAACCACCGCACCTTCTTTCACCATCTCAGCCTTCACAAAATTCGGCTGACCCAGTGCAGCAATGATAATGTCAGCTTCCTGACATTCTTTTACCAAATCCTTGCTGCGGCTGTGGCAAACGGTTACTGTGGCATCGCCCGGATAGGCTTTCTGCATCATCAAAGTAGCCATCGGTTTGCCCACGATATTACTACGCCCCAGCACCACGCAATGTTTACCGCGAGTAGGAATCTCGTAACGCCTCAACAGCTCCAAGATGCCAGCCGGAGTTGCCGACACGAAACAAGGGAGACCGATAGACATACGACCCACATTGATCGGATGGAAACCATCTACATCCTTACGGTAGTCGATCGCTTCGATAATCTTCTGTTCAGAGATATGTTTCGGCAGCGGGAGCTGCACGATGAAACCGTCCACATCCGCATCCTCGTTCAATTCGCGTACCTTGGCAAGCAGCTCCTCTTCGGTAACGTCTGCCTCGTAGCGGATAAGTGAGGACTTGAATCCGCAAACTTCGCATGCTTTTACTTTTGCAGCAACATACGTTTCACTACCACCATCGTGGCCTACGAGAATTGCTGCAAGATGAGGACGTTTACCACCTTTCGCCACCATTTCTGCTACTTCTGCAGCAATCTCCTGTTTTACTTGTTCCGAAATTGCTTTTCCGTCAATTAGTGTCATATCAGTATTTTTATTATTTCATTTTAGGCATCATTTTACCCATCTTGCTGCCAGTTACCATCTTCATCATCTTACGAGTCTGGTCAAACTGCTTCAACAAACGGTTTACTTCCTGAATGCTTGTTCCACTACCTTTAGCGATACGTGTACGACGTGTTCCGTTCAGAATTTCCGGATGAGTACGTTCTTCCGGAGTCATTGAATAAATAATAGCCTCAATGCTCTTGAATGCATTGTCGTCGATATCAATATCCTTAATGGCTTTTCCTACACCCGGAATCATGGAAGCCAGTTCCTTCAAGTTACCCATCTTCTTAATCTGGTGAATCTGAGTCAGGAAGTCATTGAAATCGAACTGGTTTTTCTGAATCTTCTTCTGAAGGCGTTTCGCTTCTTCTTCATCATACTGTTCCTGTGCACGTTCTACCAATGACACGATATCACCCATACCCAGGATACGGTCGGCCATACGGGCCGGGTGGAACTGATCTACGGCATCCAGTTTCTCACCGGTACCCACGAACATAATCGGCTTGTTTACCACTGTACGGATAGACAGGGCCGCACCACCACGTGTATCACCATCTAACTTGGTCAATACTACACCAGTGAAATCCAGACGTTCATTAAACTCACGCGCTGTATTTACCGCATCCTGTCCGGTCATGGCATCAACTACAAACAATGTAGCATCCGGATTGATAGCTTTCTTGATGGCTTCAATCTCGTTCATCATCTGTTCGTCTATTGCCAAACGACCAGCCGTATCGACAATTACCAGATCATACCCTTTTGCTTTCGCTTCTTGAATGGCATTCAAGGCAATCTGTACAGGGTCTTTGCTGTCCAATTCGCTATATACAGGAACTTCTACCTGCTGGCCGAGCACTTTCAACTGCTCAATTGCAGCCGGACGATACACGTCACACGCTACCAGCAAAGGTTTACGGTTCTTCTTTGATTTCATCATGCGGGCCAGCTTACCAGAGAAGGTAGTCTTACCAGAACCCTGCAAACCTGACATCAAGATAACAGCCGGACGACCTTTCAATTCGATTTCGGCAGTATCTCCTCCCATCAAGGTAGTCAGTTCATCGTGTACAATCTTCACCATCAACTGACTAGGCTTGACAGCTGTCAATACATTCTGTCCCAGTGCTTTTTCCTTTACCGTATCTGTAAAGTTCTTTGCTACTTTATAATTCACGTCCGCATCCAGCAATGCACGACGTACATCCTTCAAGGTTTCGGCCACATTGATTTCGGTGATTTTACCTTCACCTTTCAATATCTTAAACGACCGTTCTAGTCTTTCACTTAAATTATCGAACATATATGTTGCTTTTTTATTTATTATCAAAAATTTCCAGCGTGCAAAATTACAAAAAAATCAGTATGCTCAAATCTTTTTGTTCTGCCATTTTGCTTTTTTCAGATAAATGAGACTGGAACCTAACATCAATACGTAATAAATCACTTCCGTGGTGAAGCATACGTCTACCGATGCCTGGATAACCATGCCCACCACAATGATATAAAGTGCATAGAAAACTTGTACAAACACTTCCAATACCAACGCCGCCTGCGTATTGCCCGTTCCTGATATGCCATTGAAGTACACATTGGCCAGCGAAGCAATCAGCATAGCCCCGCACACCACATACAAAGCCGAAACAGACTCCACCAGCAAGGCTTCTTCATTTGTATAAACCGACAAGATACTTCCGGGAAACGCCACGCACAAGCCTACGCACACTACCATAATCAAAAACGACATCCGGGATATTTTATGCAATAACGTGACTACCCCTGATGAACCGCCGGCACCAATCAGATTACTCACCAACGTATTGGCGGTAGTAGAAAGTGCCTGTACAGGAATCAGCAACACTACATACACACTTCGCACGATATTGGCCACCGCCAGTTGCCGCTGCCCGAGTCGTTCAAGAGCCATAAAAAAGACAAACCAGATGGCCATAGCCAGAAAATACTGTACCATCGTGAAACAAGATATGCGAAGGATGCGTAGCACCATACTTAAATCGAACTGTCCAAAACGATTCAGTCCGTATTTTTTCAAGTCCACCTTATAATAGGTATAAAGCAAAAAGAAGAGCAGTGAAGAAGCCTCAGCAATGACAGAAGCCAAAGCGGCACCACGTACCCCCATTTCTGGCAGACCTAATTCTCCGAATACCAAGGCGTAATCAAGCACCACATTCACCAAAGCCATTACGACTGCATTCATAGTCAACACTTTTGTACGCGTAATACCGATATAAAGCCCGCGAAACATCACATTCACAAAGGCAAAAAGGAATCCCCAGATACGCCAGGTGAAAAATTCATAAGTCGCCCCGTAAATAGAATCCGAAGTAATAAGCAACCGAATCAACGGAGCAGCAGAAAAATACATCAGTATCAGCAAACAAACCGCCATACCGAAACTGAAAGTCGTTCCCTGCCACATAATAGGGCCTACTGCCCGATAGTTTCCTTCTCCATTACGACGAGCTATCAGAATCTGCGAACCAACACTAAAACCGAAAGCTATGGTATAGACACAAATGTAGAGCAATCCGCCCATGGCAGCTGCTCCCAAAGCGACTTCACCCACACGCCCTAAAAAGGCTGTATCGGTCACATTTATCACATTCTGCGCCAACAGGCCCAGAAAAATAGGATAAGTAACACGCCAGATTTCCTTATTGGTGTACATACATCAAAAGAATAAAAATGATTGGAAATTGCATACTTTTGCAAAGATACATTTTTAAAACCAGAACTACATAAAAAGCACTTAAATACCTAACTCGCATTACTTAGTTTCAAATAAAACAATTTCAAATAAAATAATTTTTACTCATTTCGTTGGTTTGTGTGCAATTTAGCACTATTTTTGCAGCCGATTTTTAACAAACAACCTAAAAACGAATGAAAAAATTTCTTTTCATCAGTGCAGCGACACTGTGTATCTCTTTCCCAACTTTCGCGGGAGATTATCTGACCAACACCAATCAAAACGCCGCTTTCCTTCGAATGATAGCCCGAGGAGCTTCTATTGATATAGACGGTGTGTATAGTAACCCTGCAGGACTTTCTTTCCTTTCGCACGAGGGATTCTACCTGTCACTGACCGGACAAAGTGCTTATCAGACCCGCGAAATTGACGCTAATTTCCCACTCTTTAAACAAGCTGACGGAACAAATGGCAGCCGATTGTACAAAGGAACGGCCTCTGCTCCCTTCATTCCGAGCTTTCAAGGATTATATAAAAAGAATAATTGGGTAATCTCTGCCAGCTTTGCCATTACGGGTGGTGGAGGAAAAGCCTCATTCAGCAACGGTCTTCCAATGTTCGATGCATTAGCTATGGGAATGATTACCAAGCAAACTGACGGGCAAGTAACTCCCCAGATGTATGACATTAATACTTCTATGGATGGAAAGCAATACATTTACGGAGTACAATTAGGATTGAGCTACAAAATCAACGACTGGCTGAGTGTATTTGCCGGCGGCCGAATGAACTATTTTACAGGTGGATATGAGGGCTACCTGAAAACAGAACTCAAAAACGATTATACACAAATAGGACAGATGATGGGGCTTCCTGATGGAAAGACACTGGCCAGTATCGATTTGGACTGCAAACAAACCGGATGGGGAATTACTCCGATCATTGGAGCAGACCTTAAATTCAACAAACTTAATATAGGATTAAAGTATGAATTTAAAGCCAACCTGAACCTGGAAAATATAACCGAAAAGATGGACTTGATTAATGTAGACCGAAAATATTTGGCAGACTATGAAGATGGAGTCAATACGCCGAGCGACATTCCATCTATGTTCTCTGCTGCCATCGGTTATGAAATTCTTCCCACCCTACGTGCCTCCGTTGAATATCACTTTTTCGATGACAAGCATGCAGGCATGGCAAATGTAACTCTTCCAGATGGAACCAGTGTGGCAAAACAGAAAACCCTCAAGCACGGTACTCACGAATACCTTGCCGGTATGGAATGGGACATTACCAAACGACTGACTGTCAGTAGTGGTTTCCAAAAAAACAACTATGGTCTGAGCAATGATTTCCAGACTGATACCAGTTTCTCATGCGACTCTTACTCATTGGGATTTGGTGCCAGAGTCAACCTTACACAAGCATGGAGCATTGATGTGGCCTATTTCTGGACACATTACAACAAATACACCAAAGAAACAGACAGCTACAACGGTACAGGCCTGAAAGGGACCGACATTTACAACCGTACGAACAAAGTATTCGGATTAAGTCTGAACTATAAATTCTAATTACCCCCCTCTTCTGGCTTCTCATCTGCCCAACACATGAGAAGCCAGAAGTTAAGCTTAAAAAATCTTTACTTTCTCCTTCTTATTAGAAAGAAAACAGATAGTTTTTGTTACTTTTGTCAAGTAAAACCTTGTACTAATTCTCAAAAATTAAACTATGAACCAAAAACTATCATGGCTACTGCTTTCCACTCTATTGGGAGGAGCCGTACTGACTGGATGTTCGGAAGAAAATCCAAAACCGACAAACGGAGAAGGTGATCAGAATCCCACATCGAAGACCCCCACAGAACTCTATTATGCCAACATGTTCGGCAAGGAGGCTATGAGTACCTACTATTACTGGAATAAGGAAATCAGTAGTGACCTGGACAACTGGAACATCGAGACTAACAATGACCCAATCGGCACCGTTGACCGAATAAGGTACCACCAAGGAGATAAATACATTGACAAATGGTCCATGCTCACCGACGACATGGCTTCCTTTAACAGCAGTGTGGAAGGGGTTTCTACTACATTTGGCTGGAATCTGACTTTCTATCCGGTAAACAAAGAAAAGAATCAATATGTAGCAGTCGTAAACTTTGTCCATGAAGGGACTCCTGCTGCAAAAGCGGAATTTAAACGAGGAGATATTATCCTTTCTATAAATGATGAAAAAATCACCCCCGACAACTATGAGGATTTATACTACAAACCTACCTTAAAAGTTTCCCTCGGAGAACTGCAAGAAGATATCATTGTCAGCCGGAACAAATCAATAGAGCTGACAGCTGTCAACATGTACGAAAATCCTATCATTTGCGACTCCGTATATGAATTCAACGGAAAGAAAGTGGGCTATCTGGCCTATACCGGCTTTGACCTGAAATCCATCAATCCACTGATTGAAATCGGGAAAAAGTTTAAAGCTGAAGGTATTGAAGAACTGGTTTTAGACCTCCGGTACAACGGAGGAGGTTATGTTATCACTGAAAACGTGTTAGCCTCCATGTTTGCTCCACAAGAAGCTGTCAGCAGCAAGAAAGTATTCGAAAAAGAAATCTACAACAGCTATTTGAGCGAAAGCTACCAGAAACAAGGAGAAAGTCTGGAAACCCGCTTCACCACAGAATTCAATTACCCGGAAGTGGAAGTCAATGCAAGCACAAAAGATGCTAACATCGAATTGAAAAAAATCTACGGATTAATCGGTTCCGGATCAGCATCCGCATCCGAAGCACTGCTTGGCGGATTAATGCCTTATACAAACGTTCGACTCATCGGCACACAGACACACGGCAAGTACTGCACCGGGTGGATGCTCAGCGCAGAAGAGATGTACGAGAAATGCCCACAAGAACTGAAGAACTGGGGAATCTATGTAATGGTCAGCATTTACCAGAATGCCGATGGAAAAACTCCCTGTATGCCTGATGGACTCATCCCGGATATCCAAATTGAGGATGACCCGATACAGGCTTATCAAATAGGAGACGTCAACGAGCCTCTCTTGAAACAGGCACTTATGGAAGCCGGACGTTCATACGAAACCAACGGTGTAGGCAGCCGTAGTGCAGCTTCCCCACACTTCAAGGCACTCCCGCCTGTAAAAACACCACTCTTTGGAAAACGTATCCAGCTGATTCCGCCATTCATTTCTTCACACTCCAAATAATGGTTCAATAAAAAAGTTCGCCAGACTCCGTAAAAGAATCTGGCGAACTTTTTTATTCAATCATCTATGATTCAAACACATTCTTATTCTTCCCATACCAGATAAGCAGACACCAGCCAATGGTTCAACTCATCCTTATTTACAGGCTGGGCTTCAGGTATGCTGACAGTGAATGTATGCTTTCCTGCTTGCAAGCCTGGAAGTTCAACTACCTCTGGCAAAACATCCGATCCGGGACACCAGTTAGAACGCGATAAATCAGAAGATGCCAATGGTTCCTCTACCTCCTTGGTCTTATAACCATCTTCACTAATATAGGCCGCCAGGCGTTTGATAAGCCAAACACCAGTCGCCGGATTGAAACGACGGAAAGAAGCACAGTCATCTCTCCAAGGAACAAAACTATAAATCTCTTTACCATCCACGGAAAGAATATTGCGCTTCTGCACAAATTCATCACCACCGGAATGGCCTCCATGACCGGTTACAATGTATTTCAAACGCACATTTTTCGCATTCTTCGGAAGCACAAAATCAGTAGAAACAGATTTACGAGCAAAAATGTCCGGATAAGACTGACCGATATAATATACCGTGTTCATCAGCGGTTCCACATGACGGCGGACAAGCTTTTCACATGTTACCGGAGTTTCCTTGATTTTCAGCTCCATACTGGCCACATACCCTTCTTTTGTCCACGTGTCAATAAAGATACCAACATACACTTCACCTTTAAGGGCCGAATATAAATCCGTAATGTCCTGCTCCCATTGCACACATTTCTCCCACTTAGGAATATAAACCGGACGACGCTTGCTGGACAAAGAATCATCTTCTGCGCTGAAATGCCCTACCCCGAAAGGCGTCATGAAACGCATCAGCTCTATTGTAGGCAAATAGTCCTTTCCCGGTACAATTCCAATCATATTTTCCAGTTTCAAGCTGTCAATTGCCGGAAACTGTTTCTTTCCCTGTGCAATACTCAGCAGATTCACAGCCGAATTCTTGGGAAGCACAAAACAAGAACCGGATTTATCCCAGCGGTCACCATTAGAGGCTACGGTCACCTTCAAGCTGA
>ENA-OWPL01002052-OWPL01002052.1-human-gut-metagenome-genome-assembly--contig:-NODE-2052-length-10780-cov-7.859207_pt1 | contig 10780 bp, 6 predicted proteins | sample MGYA00248263_ERZ651844 | MGnify/ENA primary metagenome ERZ651844 (study PRJEB26924, sample SAMEA4378256) | human gut metagenome | biome: human gut; feature: human-associated habitat; material: faeces... | reverse complement strand
TTCCTCGGAAAGAGAATATCCCCCTTTGACCCCCAAGAGAAAGGGCCCACATTGCAAGCGAGCAGCTCGAAGAACCTCAATGCTTGCCGATTGCACTGCCCATAGCGCGGCGCTGCCGCGTTTGAAGCTGCGATACGATTTGCCTCTGCTTCTACTACCCGCTGCCGCTCTGCCCATCTTGTAGAAGTACAGCCTAATTTCCGTCTACCCGGACGCCCATCAATGCGGCGAGCGTCAGCAATGCCGCATTCGGCAAGCAGTCTGCCGCCAAGCAAACGTCACTCGCGCCTCACGATAGTAAGGCGCGGTTGATATCTGTAACGACTTGCAGAAGATTCATGGCGAAGCCATGTACACCGCACCCACACTGCGCAGCGCGTGCAGCCCTTCAAGCTGCAAACCCGCAATGGCGGGGTCAAGGGGCGGCGCCCCTTGCGTTCTCTTGGGGGTCCAAGGGGGCCATTCTCTCACGTGAGAGAATGGCCCCCTTTCCCGTATCCCCCACGGGTGTGGGGGAAATGTTCCACCACTTACAAGTGGTCAATCAGCGCCCACAGCACTGTTTATATTTCTTCCCGCTGCCGCAGGGGCAGGGATCGTTGCGGCCGATCTTCTGGACCTTGCGGGGCTGCTTTTTCACCGTGCCGTCGCCGGAGGTGGAGGCGACGATGCCGTCGGCCACGCGCTCGCGCTTGACCTCGCCCTCGGTCTTGACGCGGGCGGAGAAGATGCGGCGCACCGTGTCGCCCTGAATGGCGGAGATCATGTCCTCAAACATCGTGAGGGATTCCTGCTTGTAGACGTCGATGGGCTTGTTGTTGCCGTAGGATTGTAAACGGATGGCCTGACGCAGCTCGCTCATCGCGTCGATGTGGTCCATCCAGTATTCGTCGACCACGCGCAGCAGCACCACGCGCTCGAGTTCGCGCATGATGGGCGAGGTGACGGCGGCCTCCTTGGCCTCGTAATACTTCTCAGCGGCTTCATAGAAGCGATCGGTCAAATCGTCGGCGGAAAGGCCGGAGAGAGAGTTTGCATCCACGGCGCTGCGCGGGAAGTACGTGCCCTCGCAGCTCTTGAGCGCGTCGGCGCGGTGCTCGTCGTCGGTCTTGTCGTGCTCGCCGAAGGCGAAGGCGACCTGACTTTCGATGCTGCTTCTCAGCATGTTCAAAACGGTCTGCTTGATGTCCATGCCGTCGAGCACCTGCTTGCGCTGGCCGTAGATGATCTCGCGCTGCTTGTTCATCACGTCGTCGTATTCGAGTGTGCTCTTGCGGTACTGGAAATTGCGGGACTCGACGCTCGTCTGCGCGTTTTCGATCGCCTTGGAGAGCGTCTTGTTTTCAATCGGCGTATCCTCGTCGAGGTTGAAGCGCTCCATCAGGTTCGTGATGCGCTCGCCGCCAAACAGGCGCAGCAGATCGTCTTCAAGCGAGAGGTAGAAGCGCGTCTCGCCCGGGTCGCCCTGACGACCGGCACGGCCGCGCAGCTGGTTGTCGATACGGCGGGAATCGTGGCGCTCCGTGCCGATGATGAACAGGCCCCCTGCCTCGCGGACCTTGTCCGCCTCACCGCTGATCTCTTCGCGGTGCTTTTCAAGGGCCTTGGCGAACATATCGCGCGCGTCGAGGATCTCCTTGTTGTCGGTCTCGGCGTAGCCGGTCGCCTCGGCGATGAGCTCGTCGCTGAGACCCGCCTTGCGCAGATCGGTCTTTGCCATGTACTCGGCGTTGCCGCCGAGCATGATATCGGTACCACGGCCGGCCATGTTCGTCGCGACCGTGACTGCGCCGAGCTTACCGGCCTGCGCGACGATCTCGGCTTCCTTTTCGTGGTTCTTCGCGTTTAAGAGGTTGTGCTTGATGCCCTCGCGGGAGAGCAGATACGAGAGCTTTTCGTTCTTTTCGATCGACACCGTACCGACCAGCACGGGCTGGCCCTTGGCATGGCAGGCCTTGACCTGCTCGATAACAGCGCGGTACTTTGCTGCCTCGGTTTTGTAGACGACGTCGGGGTCATCGATACGGGCGATGGGGCGGTTCGTCGGAATTTCAATGATGTCGAGGTTGTAGATCGTGCCGAATTCCTCTTCCTCGGTGAGCGCCGTACCGGTCATACCGGAGAGCTTGCCGTACAGGCGGAAGTAATTCTGGAACGTGATGGTCGCAAGCGTCTTGCTTTCTCGCGCGACCTCGACATGCTCCTTGGCCTCGATGGCCTGGTGCAGACCGTCGCTGTAGCGGCGGCCGAACATCAGGCGGCCGGTGAACTCGTCGACGATGACGACCTGACCGTCCTTGATGACATAGTCGATATCGCGCTTCATCGTGCCGTGGGCCTTGATGGCCTGGTTGATGTGGTGCGCGATGGTGGAGTTTTCAGGATCGGAGAGGTTTTCAAGGCCGAAGTATTCCTCGGCCTTCTTCACGCCGCGGGCGGTGAGCGTCGCGGTCTTGGCCTTTTCGTCGACGATGTAGTCGGCGTCGATGTTGACGTCTTCCTCTTCCTTGTCGTCGCTCTCGGCAATGACCTTCTTGCGGAAGCCGCGTACAAGGTTTTCCGTGCGGGAATACATCTCCGTGGACTTTTCGCCCATGCCGGAGATGATGAGCGGCGTGCGCGCCTCATCGATCAAAATGGAGTCGACCTCGTCGACGATGGCGAAGGCATGTCCGCGCTGGACGAGCTCGCTTGCGTAGATGGCCATGTTATCGCGCAGATAGTCAAAGCCCATCTCGTTGTTCGTGCCGTAGGTGATGTCCGCAGCGTAGGCCTTGCGGCGCTCCTCGCTCGTGAGGTCGTGGACGATCAGGCCGACCGTGAGGCCTAAGAAGCGGTGGACCTTGCCCATCCACTCGCTGTCTCGCTTGGCGAGGTAGTCGTTCACGGTGACGATGTGGACGCCGTTGCCGTTCAGGGCGTTTAGGTACGCGGGCAGCGTTGCCACCAACGTTTTGCCTTCACCGGTCTTCATCTCGGCGATGCGGCCCTGATGGAGCACCACGCCGCCGACGAGCTGCACGCGGTAGGGGTACAGCCCCAGCACGCGGCGGGACGCCTCGCGCACGGTGGCAAACGCCTCAGGCAGAATGTCGTCGAGCGTTTCGCCGCTTTGCAGACGCGTCTTGAACTCCGGCGTTTTGGCCTGCAGCTCCGCGTCGCTCATCGCCTTGTATTCGTCCGCCATCGCTTCGATCTTGTCGACGATGGGGTAGATGCTCTTGAGCTCACGGTCGCTGTAGGAACCGAACATTTTACTAAAGAAACCCATATTCAAAACTTCCTTTCGTGGGAGCATAATGACACGCTTACAAGTATAGCATCCCTCTGCGCGATATGCAAAGGAAAATTTGCTGTATAATATGAATGGATTGTAAATAAATTCCGCCGCTGCGTCAGGCATGGCTTGCACTCTATATAGCTGCTGTGGTAAAATACAAAGCAAGATAGTACAAAGCGACGAAATGCCCTCCGACGGCGGAGGACAGAAGCATAAGGAAGAAGTTTTTTTCTCATCTAAGGAGGATATTCGCATGAAACTGCACTTTTACGGGGCCGACCGCTGCGTGACCGGCTCCTGCCACTGCCTGGAGATAAACGGTAAGAAGATCCTCGTCGACTGCGGCTTACAGCAGGGCCGCGACGAGCTCGACAACCGTTATCTCGCTTTCGCTCCCGGCAATATCGATATTCTGCTCGTCACCCACGCGCACATCGACCACACGGGCCGTATCCCGCTGCTGGTGAAAAACGGCTTCCACGGCCGCATCCTGACGACACGCCTGACAGCAGATTTGATGAAGATCATGTTGCTCGACTCCGCTCACATTCAGGAGAGCGACGCTGAGTACGAAAACCGCAAGGGCGAGCGCGCGGGCCGCGAGCACGTCGATCCGCTCTACACCGAGCAGGACGCGCTGGACGTCTTCAAGTACGTGACGACCTGCGAGTATAAAGAAAAGGTCGACCTCTGCGAGGGTGTGAGCGCGGTGTTCACCGACGCGGGCCATCTGCTCGGTTCCGCGTCCATCACGCTTGAGCTGGAAGAAAACGGCGTGCACAAGACGATCGTCTTCTCCGGCGATATCGGCAACGTCGACCAGCCCATTATCCGCGACCCACAGCTTCTCAAAAAGGCCGACTACGTCGTGATGGAGTCGACCTACGGCGACCGCAACCACACCGAGGTCTGGAGCTATACCGACGAGCTTGCCGAGATCATCGACGAAACGCTCGGCAAGGGAGGCAACGTCGTCATCCCGTCGTTCGCTGTGGGCCGCACGCAGGAGCTTTTGTACTTTATCCGCGAGATCAAGGATCAAAAGCTCGTCAAGTCGACGCCGAACTTCCCCGTGTACATCGACTCGCCCCTTGCCAAGGCGGCGACGACTGTGTTCTGCGGCGACCTGCACGGCTATCTCGACGAGCAGGCGCTCGAGCTTGTGAAGGACGGCACGCACATGTTCACCTTCCCCAACCTTAACCTGGTCGAGTCGAGCGAGGAGTCCAAGATGCTCAACATGGACTCGACGCCCAAGGTCATCATTTCCGCCTCCGGCATGTGCGACGCCGGCCGTATCCGCCATCACCTCAAGCACAACCTCTGGCGCGCGAACAGCGCGGTCGTGTTCGTCGGCTTCCAGTCGCCCGGCACGCTGGGCCGCAGATTGCTCGACGGCGTTGAAAAGGTCAAGCTCTTCGGCGAGGAGATCGCCGTCAAGGCGAAAATCGTCAATTTCCAGGGCCTATCGTCCCACGCCGATCACGATCATCTCGTCCAGTGGATCAAGGCATTCGACCCGAAGCCGACGCACGTGTTTGTTGTCCACGGCGACGAGGACGTTGCGCCCGTGTTTGCCGAAGAGCTCAATTCCCTCGGCTTCCATGCGCACGCGGCCAAGTTTACCGAGTGCTACGACCTCGCTGCGAACGAAATGGTCAGCGAGGGCTACATTTCCGAGCGCAAGCGCACGGCGCAGAAGTCCCGCGCCGACAACCTCTACGCCAAGCTCGTGGCGGCAGCGGAGTCGCTGCTTGAGTTTGCCAAGCGCTGCAAGGGCAGACCCAACAAGGACATTTCTGCGCTCACCGGCCAGATCATCAGCCTGATCGAGCGCTTCCGCGAGTGATTTGAGATACACAACAAAAGGTACTTCGCGCGATAAAAGCGCGAAGTACCTTTTCTGAGAGGAGAAGACGATGGAGCTTGCCAAAAATCAGGAGCATACCGTCACCATCGAGGGCTATGGCGAGGGCGGCATGGGCGTTGCGCGCATCGACGGGCGCGTCGTGTTCGTCCACGGCGCGCTGCGCGGCGAGAAGTGCCGCGTGCTCATCTTAAAGACGCTCAAGAGCGTCGCCTTTGCCAAAGTGCTTGAGGTGCTCGAGCCGTCGAGCGAGCGCATCACGCCGGACTGCCCGTACTTCCCGCGCTGCGGCGGCTGCACGTACCGCCACATCCGCTATGAAGAAGAGCTGCGGCTGAAAAAGCAGCGCGTGCAGGACAATTTGTCCCGCATCGGCGGCAGTGATGTGACGGTTGAGGAGATTTTAGGCGCGCAGGACACGCTGCGCTACCGCAACAAGGCGCAGTACCCTGTATCAAAGGACGGCGCGGTCGGCTTTTACCGCGCCCGCACGCACGAGGTCATCGAGTGCGAGCACTGCTTATTGGTCAAGCCCGAGGCCGACGCCGCGGCGGAGGCGCTGCGCGAATATATGCAGTCCTGCCGCGTCGCGGGCTATGACGAAAAGACGGGCCGCGGCCTTGTTCGCCATCTCTACATTCGCTCGAACGCGGCGGGGGAGAGCCTTGTCTGCGTGCTCGTGAACGGAGATAAATTGCCGAAAGAAGACCGGCTTGTCACGCTCCTGCGCGATGCGTGCCCGAAGTGTGCCGGCATCGTGCTGGGCACGAACACGAAAAAGGGCAACGTCATCCTTGGCGACCGCTACCGCACGCTCTGGGGGAGCGACCGGCTTGAGGATACGCTCTGCGGCAAGACGTTCCGGCTGAGTGTGCCGTCGTTTTATCAGGTCAACCGCGCGCAGGCCGAGCGGCTCTACGCGAAGGCCATCGAATTTGCGGGCCTCACGGGGCAGGAGACGGTGCTCGACCTCTACTGCGGCGCGGGCACGATCACGCTCGCACTGTCGGATCACGCGAAGAAAGTCCTCGGTGCGGAGATCGTCCCCGAGGCCATCGACGACGCGCGCGAAAACGCCGCGCGCAACGGCGTTAAAAACGCGGAGTTTTTCTGCGGCGATGCGTCCGATGTGGCAAAAAAGCTCGCGCGCGAAAACCTGCGCCCCGACGTCATCACCGTCGACCCGCCGCGCAAGGGCTTGGCCGCCGACGTGGTGGAGAGCATCGCCGAGATGCAGCCGCAGCGGGTCGTGTACGTCTCGTGCGACAGCGCGACCATGGCGCGCGACGTGAAGCGCTTAGCAGACCTCGGCTACACCGCCCAGCGCGCCTGCGCAGTGGATATGTTCCCAAGGGCGGATCATATCGAGACGGTTGTCTTGCTTTCCAAGGGTGAGGTCGACTCGAAAAAGATTCGGGTTGAGTTCTCTTTGGAAGATATGGATATGTCCGAATTTCAAGATGGGGCAACCTACACCCAGATTAAGGACTATGTGCTGGAGCATAGCGGGTTAAAGGTATCCAACCTGTATATCTCACAAATTAAGCGAAAATGTGGGATTGGGGTTGGTAAGAACTATAATTTGCCGAAGTCCGAGGATTCCAGACAGCCGCAGTGCCCACCGGAAAAAGAGAAAGCAATCCGAGAAGCATTCAAATATTTTGGGATAATCTAACATCCCGCAGAATGGAGGTTTCTTATGGATAGATTGGTTTCTTGTGAGTTCAACATGGATACTGCCTGTGTAGAGCTGAAATTCTTTGATGGCAGCATCATTGCTATTGACACCATCGCCGTGGAAAAGGAGGTTGCCGACAATATGTATCAGCGGTCAGAACTGGATTATCTGATTTACAATGACCCGGTTGGATATGCTGATTTGATACTGAACGGCGATCCCGAAACCTATTTGAAAATTGTCACAGAGTATAAATCTTTGGATAGCTGATAATTTAAAGTGGCAAGGAGCTTGGTTTCTTCTTGCCGCTGAACCTTTTTACAAGAATCTCTAAGAATAAAGCAAATACCCATATAATCGTGCGAAAGGAGTGTGTGCGATGAAATTATCCTACAACAAGGTGTTCGATAGATATACAATGTCTTTTTCAGATAAACTGGCTGAATCTTCGTATTCTCTGTACAGAACACTGAGATTGCAGTTGGCAAAGATATTCCCACTTTCAGAACATGAGAAATATCGGTTTGATGATGATCTATTTTCAAAAGAAGAAGCTGCAGATATGCCGCAAGGTTTTGATTACATAGAAAAGAAGGATGTCGATAGTTTTGTAAAGTTAGACTACATAGATTTGTACGATTATCTTCCAAAAGAAGACCTGCCAAAGTTTATTAAGGAACTGAAAAAATGTGTTCGCCGAAATAAGATAGCCCCTTTTGGTGCATTTCGTTCCCGTGAGGATATTGATAAGATCGACAATTTTGGTCGGTATTATGATGGTCAGGCTTTTACACATATTTTATCAGTTCAGTTTCGTAAAAACGAAAAGCTCCAACAATCTTGTTCTGATCTTTCCGTATCTCTTCGTAATCTGTCAGCCACTTTTCTTTTAGTACAGTATCGTGTATATATTACAAAAGAATTTAATACTAAGATCGCAGAAGTATGTAAGAAAAAGTATTCTGGATATACAATGGTTTATAGACAATTCAATACACCTTGGTATGCTGTAAAAAAATTTGGTAGATCATCTCATACTGGTAATAATGTTCGTCAAGAAAAAATCTATAAGATGATTTCTCAACTGAAGTGGCAAATATTGATGGAAATTCGCAAGACATATTCCGTTCGCTTTTGGGACGACGGAATATTTACACCGACATTTGAAACATATTCAACCAATATCCGTCCCAGTAATGAGCGTCGCAATTTAGAGTTTTGGGATAGTATCTCGTTTGACAGAGTTGCCGACTATGCACCAACGTATAACGCCTGCGTATGCTGGGATTATAAGCATGGAGAAAATGAGGGGATACGTTTATCTGCTTTCTGCGGCGGAAATTACTCCAGAGACGATCATTTGCCGGAGATAGCCCACCATGATATCTCGGATATATATGGGGTTTATTTAACTGCGGCTACATTGGAATATGTTGCAGATAGAGACATTGCGATCTGCAATAAAAAAATCAGCAAAGTGATTAGAAAAACTAAAACATCCTCTGTTCTAAAAGTCAGAGTTGCAGTTGAACGAAAGCTATATTATTGTTATCGCTTTATTTCAGAATTCTCAGGTAAGTCTATAGATCACGATGACGTCAAAGCCTTTAGACATCAGTTTTATAAAAAAGGTTCTGTATCGTCAAGGAGTCTTGAAGGTATATCTAAAAGAATCAAAGAAACAAAAGTGCAAATTGATAATATCCTAAAGCTATTGAATGATGCGGCTGAATACAGAAGCAGTGAATCAAACATAAAACTGCAGTGGATCATGATGATCGTAACTATTCTGTCTTTGTTCGTTGCATTGTACAGTATTAAGAATGGTGATGTTATAATTGAGATCAAAAATTTAATTGAGTGGATAAAAACACATAGCGGGTTAAAGGTATCTAACCTGTAGATCTCACAAATTAAGCGAAAATGTGGGGGGTGGTAAGAACTATAATTTGCCGAAGTCCGAGGATTCCAGACAGCCACAGTGCCCGCTGGAAAAAGAGAAAGCAATCCGAGAAGCATTCAAATATTTTGGGATGATCTAACATCCAGCAAAGTGGAGGTTTCTTATGGATAGGTTGATTTCTTGTGAGTTCAACATGGATAATGCCTGTGTGGAACTGAAATTCTTAGATGGCAGCATGATTGTCATTGATACCATCGCCGTGGAGAATGGGGTCGCCGACAATATGTATCAGCGGTCAGAATTGGACTATCTGATCTACAATGATCCGATTGGATATGCAGACTTGATATTGAACGGTGATCCCGAAATTTATCTAAAAACTGTAACTGAATGTAAACCCTTAGATTAAAACTCAGCCCTCTGCCTTTTCCTTGGCAGAGGGCCGTTTTTTGCTTAACAGTTATTGAGCATCCCTTAATTGCTCTACAACACTGCATTTCGCTGCGTTGTCATACATCATGCAAGGAATCAGCCACCCCAGCAGAAGAAATACCGGAATTGTCAGCAGGACAGGCAGAATGGTGAATCGATACTCAAAGAACCAGAACATACTGCCCAGCATTTTTCCTGCAAGAGGTCCCACCGCCAGCGACAGAATAAAGGCCGCCGCTACGGAAGACATTGCGTAAAACAACCCCTCGTAGATCAGCATGGTTTTGAGCTGCCGGTTCGTCATTCCTACAGCCTGAAGCACAGCAAATTCACGGCGGCGGGAAAGAATACCGGTCATCATGGCGTTGAAGAAATTTAAGAGTCCCACCAGCCCAATGATAGCACAGAGGATACCACCTATCAGAAGGAACATCTGCCGGAACTGAGCAAATTCAGAGCGAGCCGTGGCCTTGCTTTCATACATCAAGGGCGAAAACTCACCGGCAGTGAGCTTCGATAGATATTGCTCTGCTTCGGCCTCGTCCGCTTCGTCTGCTGTGTCGAACAGGTAGAGCATCGGAATGGCCGCACCACCGCTGTCCCTCTGTGCGGTATCCACAGACAAAACTGCCTCATATCCAATACCACCATAACGATAACTCATGGAATACGGAAGCTCTACCAAGGCGCAGACCGTGTACTCTACATCTCTGGCTCCATACAGTTTTTCCTGAAAGTACTCCTCCGGTGTATCTTCGGTGCGGAGTTCCCCGGTGCGGCTGTCGATATATTTCACATCGTCCGCATAGGTGGCGGTGATCGTGTCTCCCACCTTGGGGTAGTATTCAGGATTGGGCAGATTACCGTAGTCATCTAAGGAAACCGCAATGGCAATAGCGTTATTGTTTGGCTCCAGCATAGGAGAAATATCTCCGTCGAACACTTGCAGCTTGTCAAACAGGCTGTTATCCAGAGCCTCGATTCTGGTATCTCCCATCACCATATCGCCCCGGTGCTCCATGCGGCTCATATGGCTGTCCAACTGCTCAGCGCTTTCGTACCTTGCATAGTCCTGCCGCAGAGCATCCTCCGTCATCCAAAGATATACGGGTTTTCGCACAGCATATCCCGTGCCGGAAAGACTGGACTTTGTGTTTGCTGCGATCTCTTCGATCTGTTCCGGCGTGATGAATTCATCTGCCGGGTTGTAACGGAAATAGTCGGGCGTGCTGACGATAAAATCGGCGCAGGTCATGAAGGATACATACTTCTCCATGCTGAAGCCGCCCACAAAGGCACACAGTGCATTGAACAGCGTCACCGACAGTGCCAGAGACACCACCACCAGCACCGTCTTTTTCTTGTTTCGTCCCAAATTGGCAAAGGCCATCTGATGGAGCTTGGCTCCCCGGGTGCTGCGCTGTTTTTTCTTGGTCTGCATTGCATCCGTATATTTGGTAGCCTCCACCGGAGAGACCTTAGCTGCCATTTTTCCGGGCTTGGAACAGGACAAAAGCACCGTCAACAAGGCGAACAGCATAGAACCAAGGAAGATCACAGGCGATGTGCTGATGGTGGTGATGCCTGCATCCAACTGGGTGGAGCGCAAGACAACAGGCA
>ENA-OWPL01002051-OWPL01002051.1-human-gut-metagenome-genome-assembly--contig:-NODE-2051-length-10785-cov-4.442870_pt1 | contig 10785 bp, 10 predicted proteins | sample MGYA00248263_ERZ651844 | MGnify/ENA primary metagenome ERZ651844 (study PRJEB26924, sample SAMEA4378256) | human gut metagenome | biome: human gut; feature: human-associated habitat; material: faeces... | reverse complement strand
GTGCTCCCTCTTTTTGCTGTTCAGGCCCACAGGCCGCAATTGCCTAAACCGGCGGCGTATTTTCCATTTATTGTCCAGCTGTCGCCACAGGCAATCTTGAGTTCGAGAACTCCTGTTAAATCGATGTAAAACTCAACAGGATCAACACCTTTCGTCACCGAAGCAGAATACAGCAGCTCGCCATCTCCATATATTTTCAAATCGCTTACGGCGCTCTCACTGCGGCAGTTATATGTTCTGAAGAGAACTCCGCTAATCGCGCTGTACTGTCCATTCAGCTTATACACATTATAGCCGCTCCAATGACCAATGCGAAGTGCATGTTCGTATGTATTCCCAAGATTGTCTTTCATATTTTCCCCTTTTTTCAGTGGGTTGTAACTCGAATCGAAGTAGTCCAGTTCATCCAGCCAGACGGCGGGCTTGTCGCTCTTATGCTGGCCGATATAGACTGAACTGGTCTTTGCTTCCCACTGCACCGCCTTGCCGACCGCCTCGCCAACAGCGCGCACGGGAAGATAGGTCGTTCCGTTGTAAATAAATACTTCGACCGGATTTCCGTTGGCGTCTCTGGCGTCAAGCCTTGCGTCATCAACGTAAATGTCCACACCGGAATAGACTGTGATCGTCCGTTTTTGCAGTTTTCCTGCCGCGAATACGCCGCCGGTAAAAAATGCTGCGCACAGCAGCAGACACAGCGCCATGCGAAGGAAACGTTTGAATTTGATGTTCATATTTCTTCTCCTTTTCCGCCTGAATCAGGCAATCATGATACCGGTGAGATCAACTCCCGGCTGAAATACAGGCTCCCGTTCATGATCTCCAGCTTGATATTTTCATCATAAACGCCTACCCAATAGGGCGCAGTTACGGAATATTCCGGCCAATCAAATGACAGCTGCTTTTCTTCAAAGGAAGCCTCAAGACGATCAGTGGAGTAGGGCCTGTTATAGTAGGTAAAATTCCGCATGTAATATTGCCCCGAATCCTTCTCAATATCAAAAGTGTAGTGCTGCTTGCCATTGATATAGAAATCATAGTGACCCGTTATGTCGAGCGTTACGACCACCTCTCCGCTCGTTGCATACTCGTTGGATTCCTTTCGGAACCATTGCATTGAACGGTCATTCCATTCAGCGGTCGTTCGATACACCCGAAAAAACTGAAAGCCGCCGTAGTCTGTTGTCAGAAGATAGCTGACCTCGCATTCTCCGTTTTCAAGATCCGCTGTACAGTACCAGTCGCTGATGTCGTAGGTCAGCCAGCTTTCAAATTCCTTTTGCCAGTAAAGCCCCTCGAGATCAACAAGGTCTTTCATCTCCTCTTCCGACATCCCGTTTTGCAGTTCCGTCTCATAATACGTCATTTCACGCCCGGTGCCGACCCAACTGTTCTCAAACCGCTCAAAGGTTATGACCCAGTTGGCCGTCTGTACGGCGTAGCGGTTGCTCGCCTTTACCGTACAGCTTACGATGAATTCCTTGTCATTATTTCCCTGTTCTTGAGAAATATCCTTGATCTCATCCACAGACGCATCACTTTCGTTGTAGTAAGAGCTTTCCAGATAGCTGCGGATGCTTTCGCTGTCCACTTTGTTTCCGCAGCCGGTCAGACTGAGCAAAAGCAGCATTGCCCCTAATAGCCAGGTCAGTTTCCTCATGAAGATATTCCTCCACCTCTTGAGTTTGAGACGCTGATCCGTCCTTCTGATTTCATTTTACATCATAAGTGATGTATCGTCAATACACTATTTCTGATGTATGGAATAATACTCCCCATCCAAAACTACGAGGGGGAGAGGCAAAATGAAGGCCTATTGGGATATTCTGCGCGAGCTAAGAGAGGATCATGATCTGACACAGGCGCAGGTTGCCGCTGTCATCGGAACAACGCAGCAGGTTTATTACCGCTACGAAAAAGGGATCAACGAGCTGCCGCTGCATCACCTGCAAACATTATGCGCTTATTACAATGTCAGCGCTGACTATATTCTTGGCCTGCCGAAGGGACTGCGCTGGCCGCGCTGAAGGCCTCTTTTTTGAGCTGCAACCGCTGGTTGCTAACTTTTCAACCCCGCTTGGTGGACTTTTTGCGCGCCTTTTGGTAAGCTGAACGCAGAAAATCTGCAAAGGAGAACCCTATCACATGACACTTGGAGAGAACATCGTGCGCCTGCGCACACAGAAAAACTGGTCGCAGGGCGACCTTGCCGACGCGCTGGACATCTCGCGCCAGAGCGTATCCAAATGGGAGACCGACGCCTCCATCCCCGAGCTTGACAAGCTATTAAAGCTCTCCGAGCTCTTCGGTGTGACGCTTGACGAGCTGGTGCGCGGCGAGGACGCGCCGAAGGCGGAAACAGCCGCGCCCGCGGCACAGGCAGTACCCGCCTCTTTCACGCCGCAGACTTCGTCCGAGCAGGAAAAGCGTCACACCATTGCGGGTACGATTTTATTGTGTATCGGCGCGGTTCTTCTGCTCACCTGCCTGATACTCGCCGGCGATCTGCTGGCGGGGCTGATTTACGGACTGCCGTTTTTCCTCTGCGGCATCATCTGCTTTACGGTGAAGCATCGCACGGGCCTGTGGTGCGGCTGGGCGGCCTATCTCTGTATTGATCTCTACCTCCGCTTTGCGACCGGCCTCTCGTGGACGACCGTCTTTATGACGCACCTCTGGACGGCGCAGATGAACTATGCGCGCCTTGCCATCTCGTGGGTGCAGCTCCTCGGCATGCTTGTGATGATCGTCTGCACGGCGCGCTCCTACCGGACGCTCAAGCTGCCCGCGACAAAAAAGGAGGTCACATGGCTCGTTGCCGGTTGGCTCGCGGCGCTCGTTGTGCTGCCGCTTCTGATGAGCTACGGCGTTATGCCGCTGCTGCTCGACGATCTCGGCAATTACAGCAACATTTCGCCGTACTTCCTTCTGAATGTCGTCTACAGCTATGCGCGCCTTGCGCTCGTCAACATCCTGCTTGTGCGCACGCTCGCCGTCTGGCGCTTGAAGCGGGAAGAGAAGAAAGCAAAGATCTGAATCGAAATGAGAAAAAGCGGACCGCACTGCGGTCCGCTTTTTTGATGCAAATATGCCTTACTTCTTGCTCTTCTCCAGCGCGGCAAGCTTGAGGCAGCAGCAGAAGACGGCCATCGCCTGCTCAAGCTCCTCTACAGGGGGCAGCGACGGGGCGACGCGGATGTTGCTGTCAAGAGGGTCGTGTCCATACGGATAGGTCGCGCCCGCGCTCGTCATCACGACGCCTGCATCCTTGGCGAGCGCCAGCGTACGCTTGGCAAGGCCGGGAGCCGTGTTCACGGAGACAAAGTAGCCGCCCTTGGGCGTGTGCCAGCTCGCAATGCCGAGCGGCTTGATCTCGCGCTCGAGCGTTTCGACGACCATGTCGAACTTCGGCTTTAAGATCTTGGCGTGCTCCTTCATCAGCGCGAGCGTGTGCTCCTTGTTTTGCAGGAACTTCACGTGGCGCAGCTGGTTCATCTTGTCGAAGCTGATGGCCTGAATGCCGATGAGCTTGGTCATGTACTCCATGTTGGCTTCGCTGCACGCAAAGCACGCAATGCCCGCGCCGGGGAGCGTGATCTTGCTCGTGGAAGCGAACTCGAAGACCATGTCGGCGTTGCCGTATTTCTCGCACTCGCTCAGAATATCCTTGAACGGGACGAACTCGCCGTCGAACTCGTGGATGCAGTAGGCGTTGTCCCACATCAGCAGGAAGTCCGGCGCGGCAGGCTTCATCTTTGCGATGCGCTCGATGGTCTCGTCGGAGTAGATGATGCCGTCGGGGTTCGAGTACTTCGGCACGTTCCACATGCCCTTGACGCTCGGGTCCTTGATGAGGTTTTCGACAATGTCCATGTCGGGGCCGTTTTCGGTCATCGGGATGGTGATGAGCTCAAAGCCGAAGCTCTCGGTCACCTTGAAGTGGCGGTCATAGCCCGGCGCGGGGCAGAGCCACTTGACGCTCTCTTCCTTGCACCACGGCTTTTCGCTGTGCAGCAGGCCGTGGGTGTAGGCCTTGGAGACCGTGTCATACATGAGCTGGAGGCTCGAATTGCCGCCGGCGAAGACCTGAGAGGTCCTGCAGCCGAGGATATCGGCGAACAGCTTACGCGCGCTCTCAAGACCCTTGAGCTCGCCGTAGTTGCGGGCGTCCACGCCGCTGTCCACGCACTCCTCGGCGCTGGTCAGCGCGGTCAGGATGCCGCTGACAAGGTCGAGCTGCTGCTTGCTCGGCTTGCCGCGCGCCATGTTGAGCTTGAGGCCCTTGGCCTTCCAGCCCTCATATTCAGCGGACACCTTGTCGTATTCCTGCTGCCACTCGGCAGCGGAAAGAGCCATATAATCCATGATTATTCTCCTTTACAGGTAATTTATCCGATTAAAGTAACTGCATTATAGCACAGGGAAAAATCAGGCGCAAGTGTCCACATATAACAATCATTTGTTTTGCCTGCGACAACAAGTTGACTCATTGAACAGATTGTACCGCCCCTCGCCGCAATAGAGAGGGGCGCTGCTTTTTGGCGAAAGCGGGAAAGAAAACGCGTCAGCACCAAACATAGTGCTGACAGTGCGTCCAAATCAGGCAAAAAGTAAGGCCGCGGAAAGCACATCGCTTCCCACGGCCTTGATCGTTTTTATAGAATTGGTCTTGTCACAGCTCGGTAAAGGTGCGAATTTCGTCGAGCTGGGCGTAACGCCGCGCGTGTGTTGTGCTCACCTTTCCGGCGCAGACGGGGCAGCCGCACTGCTGCGCGCCGGTGCACGGATAGATGACGGATTTCCACACGTGTCCCATGGAGCACTGCCACCAGACCTTTTTGTTGCTGCCGGGCGTGACCATCTCCGGTGTCAGCGCGCCGTTGAGCGACGGGTGCCACTGTGCGGCGATCTCGGGCTGGAGGTGGGCAAGGTCATTTTCGCCCGTGACGATCGTCTTGCCCGCGCACACGGGACATCCGTGCCCCCACGCCGTGCGTGAGGCGACGGGCGACTGCCACGAGTGCCCCTCCGGACAGCGCCACCAGATGCGGATCTTTGAGCCCGTGGAGACGTCGCGCGGCGAAAGCGGGCCGTTTTTCTCGCGGTCCCACTGCGCGGCGACATCGGGATAGAGTGTGCCAAGATCGTTGAAGCCGGGCAGGACCTTTCGCCCTGCGCAGTACGGACAGCCGCTCCCCTCGGAGCACACATGCACCGTCGTCTGCCACGAATGGCCGTTTTCACACGTCCACCAGACTTTTTTCTTGCTGCCGTAGGAAACGGTGTCCGGCGTGAGCGGAAAATTGCGCGATTCATCCCATTCTTTCAGTAAGTTTGTCCTTTCATGCAGCATGCAGAACTCATAAAATGTTTGTCGCATGTTCATCCCCCCTCTTTTCGGCAAAAAAGGTTTCCCGCCTGTACCTTGCTTTCAGAGAGGGCCGGGCGGTGCAGGAAGGGCGATGCCCTTCCGAATGATTTGCAGCCGGCTGTCATAACCGCACACGGCGGCCTTAGACCCCTCTGGCTTTGCGTCCCTGCTTTTCAGCAGGTTTGCCAAACATTGCTTGATTTGCTTGTCAGATCAGTACAGGCGCTTTCGCGCCGGAAACGGGGAAGAAAAAACTTCCGTTTTGACAGAATCAATGAAAAAAGATTCGCCGATCCTGCTAAATCTGTATTCTATCACGAACTTTCCGTAAAAACAAGGCAGGTGACAAGACAGAATTCGGAAAAGTGATATAAAATTTGGAAAAATCTGAAAGAAATTAACGAAATATTAGCGTTTTCATGCTGATTCTCTATGTTTTTGACGCGATGAGGAGGATAGAAACCGCGCACGGCGACGCGACCGAAACTGCGTTTTCTTGACATCTTCCGCCGTTTCGGTATGATAGAGCCATCCCGTTTTTTGGAGGCAACTATGCATTCAGTGACAACTAAGAAGGCCGCGCTCGCGGTGCTTCTCGTTCTGGCGGCGCTCCTTTCCATCTTCGCGGTAGGGAAGAGAGCGTCCGACCCCGCGTACCATCAAGCGTCCATCGACGCGCTCGCGGAAAAGCAGGAGACGGTGCTCGAGCTGACAGCGGCGTCCACCGCCGCGAGCGCAGCCATCACGCTCCTGCCGGGCGACACCGCGACGCCCATCGCCGAAAAGCTCGCCGACCTGAGCGGCTATTTCCTCATCGTGCTCTGCGCCATCTTTTTGGAAAAGTATCTGCTGACGATCACATCCTACGTGTCGTTCACGATCCTGATCCCCGCAGCCTGCGCGCTTGGCATCGCTGCGCTCTTTTCCGAAAAGCTGCGCGCCGCGCTGGGGAAGCTCGCGTGGCATCTGCTGCTCTTCGCGCTCGCCATCGCGTTTGCCATTCCCGCGGGCGTCAAAGTCTCGAGCATGATCGAGGACACATACCGCGCCTCGATCGAAGAGACCATCGCAAACGCCGAGCAGACGACCGAGGATATCCAATCCGCCACCTCGGGCGAGGCGGACGAGGGGGAAAAGAGCGGCCTTTCCGGCCTTTTTTCCAAGGTGACTGAGGGCATCAGCAGTGCGGTGAACGATGCGCTTGAGCAGCTCAAAACCGTCCTGAACCGCTTTATCGAGGCCCTCGCCGTCATGCTCGTCACGTCGTGCCTGATCCCGATTTTAGTGCTGCTGTTTTTCGCCTGGCTCGTCAAGCTGATGCTCGGCATCGACTTACCGCCGCTGCGTGTAAAGCTTGGTGACGGCAAGGCGCACAGCGCAAGCGGCGCACCGCGGATATGACCACATGGCCATCGTAAAAAATATACGATAACTTAAAAGTGCGGCGAGCGCAGCGATGCCGCTTTGGGGGGGCAGCAAGGTTGGCAAAATCTAGCGACGGCAGGGGATCCTACCAAGACTGCATTCAGATCAGGGAGCGACAGCGAAGATAGAAAAAAGTCAAATCGTTTAGAACCATCACCCGGCAGGTACCCGATTCCGCAGGCTGAGCAGCTCTTCAAGCCTCAAAACCGCAATGTCGGGGGGGCGAGGGGGTTCCCCCTCATCCTTCCCTTGGGATTCAAAAGGGGACATTCTCTTCGAGAAGAGAATGTCCCCTTTATTCGCTCTCCCCTGCGGGTTAGCAGGAGAAAACTCCGCAGCGCTGCGCGCGCTGCTGATTCACCTTACCTCCGCAAATCGCGTCGTCAGAACGACACGACTTCCTGCGCGGGCTTCGACGTGGTGGTGATGCGCTCGACGTACAGCACGGGGCCCTCGCCCTCGTAGGCGTCGAGGTGTTCCTTTTTGACCGTGGCAGTGATATCGACCCAGTCGCGATTCTTGTAGGCCTTCAGGCTGTCGCCCTTGGCGACGATGCCGACGAACTGGATGTCGTTTTCGCAGCAGGTCATCACGAAGCGGCCGGGGCAGTGGATGCCCGGGAACTTCTTCGAGTGGCACATGATGAGCTTCATGTGGACCTTTTTGCCATCCCAGCGGTCGGGATGGTCCATCGCGTCAACGTACCAAACGCCGTAGTCGTCGTCGGGAATGTCGATGAGGTCGGGCGTCATGTCGAACGGGCACTCGTCGCCGGTCAGGTAGTCCTCGCTGTTGCCGTCGTTGTCCTCAAGGTAGATGTCCGCGCGGCGGTTGACCATGCGCAGATTGCGCGCGCGCAGGCTCTCTTTGAGCTTGTCGTCGCAGCGGTTGAAGACGATCATGTCCGCGTTCGTGATCTTTTCCATCATGAGCTGACCCATGTTCTTGACGAACAGCTCGAACGTCGGCGCCTGCACGAACGTCATGATCTGATAGAGCACCCAGTTGGCGGGCAGCACCTCGCGGTAGAGCTTTTCCATCTGCCACATGCCGTTGTACTCAATGAGCACCTGCTTGGGGCGGTGCTTCTTTTCAAGCTCCTTGCAGAAAGCGAGCGTCAGCTCCTCTTCGTCGTCTACCGTGACAACGGTGACGTTGTCGAGCGCCTTCTTCTCGTATTCTTCGTCGCCCTCTTCGCAGCAGATCAGAAGCGTCCTGTCCTCGCGGGCGAAGCCGTCTTCTAAAATGCCGTTGATAAAGCTCGTTTTGCCGGAATCGAGGAATCCGGCGACCAGATAAACAGGAATATCCATGAATTACACTCCAAACAGTTCTGCAAGGCCGTCTTCCTTGAGCTCCGCGCCGATAACGCACAGACGGCCCGTATAGTCGGGATGGCCCGCGCGGACCTCATGCTCTTCGGGCACGTAGTCGAATTCGAGCCAGCCGTCCTCGCCGTTCACGATGCCCTTGGCACGCAGGATGTGGCCGTAGTCGCCGCTGTCCAGCTTGTGGAGCATGTCCTCAAGAGCTTCCTTGCTGAACTTCTTCGGCGTCTCCTTGCCCCAGGAGGAGAAGACGTCGTCGGCGTGGTGATGATGGTGATGGTGGCACTCGCACTCGGGATCGTCGCACTCCTTACCGTCGTGGTGATGGTGGTGATGCTCGTGCTCGTCGTGCTCGTCGTGCTCGTCATGGTCATGGTCGTGATGATGCCCATGCTCGTGGTCATGCTCATCCTCATCGTGGTCATGATGGTGCTCGTGTTCATAGTCGTGCTCGTCATGTTCATCGTGATCGTGATGATGGTGATGCTCATGCTCGTGCTCGGCCTCTTCGATCTCGTGCTCGCGGCGCATCTTTTCAAGAAGCTCGTCGCTGAGCGACACCTTCTCGATGGCGGAGAGGATGGTCTTGCCGTCCAGCTCGTCCCACGGAGTCGTCAGAATGGCGGCGTCGGGGTTCTTCTCGCGTAGCATCGCGGCGGCAGCCTCGAGCTTTTCCTGCGAGAGCTTCTGCGTGCGGGAAAGAATGATCGTGCCGGCGGCCTCAATCTGGTTGTTGTAGAACTCACCGAAGTTCTTCATATAGACCTTGACCTTGCTGGCGTCGGCCACGGTGACATAGCTGTTGAGCTTGAGCTCGCCCAGGCACTCGTCGACGGTGCGCTCGACGGCGACGATGACATCAGAGAGCTTGCCGACGCCGCTCGGCTCAATGAGGATGCGGTCGGGGTGGAACTGCGCCACGACCTCTTTGAGCGCCTTGTTGAAGTCACCGACGAGGGAGCAGCAGATGCAGCCCGCGGACATTTCGGAGATCTCGATGCCGGACTCCTTCAGAAAGCCGCCGTCGATGTTGATCTCACCGAATTCGTTTTCGATCAGCACGAGCTTTTCGCCGCTGTAGGCTTCCGCGATCAGCTTTTTGATGAGCGTGGTCTTGCCGGCGCCCAGAAAGCCGGAGAAAATGTCAATTTTCGTCATAAGAAATACGCTTCCTTCTTTTTTATTGATTTCCAAACCTACATTATAAGCAGAATTTGTGAACGATTCAAGTCTTTTTCCACGCAAAATGCGCCTTTTCCCCGCTCACAGGCCCATACCGGGCAGCGGCACACGATGATCTAAGATCACGTGTCCGAAGCAGATAAAGCGCTTTCCGCTCTCAGGGCCGCAGACGACGTCCGCGCTGCGGTCCCGCCCCAGAGAAAAGAGGTACGAAACGCCGAGCGGGTCGCGGTAATACTGCTTGCAGAGCATGTCGCCCCCGACGCAGAAGATGCCCACGTCGCCCGCATGCAGCGGGTCGTGATTGAGGTAGGCGACGCTGCCGCTGTGCAGCACGGGTTCTAAACTGTCGTCGCGGATGCGCACGGCGAATTCCGCTCCCGGCGGCACATCGCCGTGGTCGACGATGTAGTCAAAATCCTCGCCTGGCACGGGGGCGGCGTAGCCCGCCGCCTCGATCGAGTGGTAGAGCGGGATGCGGCGCGGCGCGCCCGCACCGTCCTGTCTCGCGTGCATCGTGCACAGGGCGCTGACGAGGCTGCCTACCGTCTCGCGCTCGAGCGGCGAGAGCGAGCGGCACTTTTCGATCAAATCCTGCTCTGCGCGCGAGCAGACGAAGCTGCCTGAGCGGAACGAATCGCGGTAAAGGTAGTTCGGGTCGATCTCAAGCGCATCGAACAGCCGGAGCAGCACCTCCTCCTTCGGCGAGCTGAGGCCGTTTTCATAGTTGCTGATGGCAGAGGGCGAAACGCCAAGCTCCTCCGCCAGCGCCGCGCGCGAGAGATGAAGCTCCTCACGCCGCAGACGCATTTGTTTGCCAAAACTCATCAAGATTCCCCCAGAAAACGCAGGCTGCGACAAGATTTGACTGTATTCTATCGCAGAAGCTTGTAACTGTCAATCAATTATAACAAGAATCTTGTAAATTTATTCTTGACATAGCAAGATTCTTGTGATATCTTGATTTTGCTGACAAGTTCTTTGTACTTGCCAGCATGCCGCGGCAATCGTTCTCCTCAGTTTGCCCGCGGCGCACGCCGCCGATACCGGTACGGCGGCTGATCCCCGCAGCAGAAAAAGAAAACGCGCCGCCCTGAAAAGGACGGACGCGAAAAAATAGAGAGAAAGAAAATATCGAGCCAGCCCGCGGGCTGCTCGATATTTTTGCTTTTGTGGCAAAACGACGAAAGTGTGATTTCGACGCAGGCCGCAGAGCGGCTCTGATACGCCACTGGCGTATCGCTTACATTTTCCAACCACTACAAAACAAAAAGAACGAGCTGACTTTCATCAACTCGTTCTTGGTGGGGGAAGGTGGATTCGAACCACCGAAGTCACTGACAACAGATTTACAGTCTGCCCCCTTTGGCCACTCGGGAATTCCCCCATATGAAATTGTTTGCTTGTCGGTGGAGCTGGTAGACGGATTCGAACCCCCGACCTGCTGATTACAAATCAGCTGCTCTACCGGCTGAGCTA
>ENA-OWPL01002049-OWPL01002049.1-human-gut-metagenome-genome-assembly--contig:-NODE-2049-length-10793-cov-3.848389_pt1 | contig 10793 bp, 8 predicted proteins | sample MGYA00248263_ERZ651844 | MGnify/ENA primary metagenome ERZ651844 (study PRJEB26924, sample SAMEA4378256) | human gut metagenome | biome: human gut; feature: human-associated habitat; material: faeces... | reverse complement strand
TGCAACCAGATTGATAAACTTCTTCTCCGGTCCGATATGAAGCGGTTTTAAGATATCTTCCGCCGCCTTCGGAAGGAGCGCCGCAAAGACCCAGTCCGACCGGTCCACAACTTCCTGGTTATCCGCCGCGACCGACACGATCTCCGGGTATTTCTCATGCAGCATCTGCGCCCGTTCTTTATTTCTCGGCGATACAACGATCTGCAGATTCTCCATTCCGCTCTCGCAGAATCCAGTCACGACGGACGTCGTAATGATTCCCGTTCCAATAAATCCCAGTTTCATAAACTTCTACCCTCTCTTTCTCCTCTCCGTTTACCCGAAATTTTTCCAGACGATTCCGAGCGAACTTTTCTGATAGTTACTCCCCCGATTTTATTCACATACACAGTATACAACCAAAAACACATATTTTCCAGCATCCTACTCATATCTCGGCGCACTTTTCCGGTTTTTCATCGTAATTCCTCCCTCAACCTTCGCACCCCACTTTGATCCGGCGCCTTATTTTATCGTTCATATCCTCCTTGCCATTTTCTTTGAAATTGTCCACTTCCGCAAATAAAGCGATTGAAATAAGCCATCTTGCCCAATCTGCACAAGCAATCTCCTCATCTTTATTCAATCTTAATACGTCGCAAATGTCCCTTATCCGCTCTTAAAATCTCCGGCTGTATAATATAACCATCACAGAAATAAGGAGCTGCCTTTATGCCGGAAGAGATCATTCGTCGAAAGCGCCGCCTTTCGTCTTTTCAAATTATCATATTAGGTTTTGCCGGGGTCATTCTGCTCGGAGCGCTGCTGCTGATGCTGCCGATCTCCACGACTGGAGGGAATGTAACTCCATTCAATGAAACGCTGTTTACAGCAACCTCTGCCGTCTGCGTGACAGGGCTTGTGGTGCAGGATACAGGCAGCTACTGGTCAACCTTTGGGCAGGCGGTTATTCTGGCGCTGATCCAAATTGGTGGTCTTGGTGTCGTAACCGTAGCAGCGTCGTTTGCACTGTTGTCCGGGCGAAGAATCTCTCTGATGCAGCGCAGCACCATGCAGGATGCAATTTCAGCACCAAAGGTCGGCGGAATCGTCCGTCTGACACGCTTCATCCTGCGAGGGACATTTCTGATTGAACTGCTGGGCGCACTTGCCATGCTGCCGGTGTTCTGCCGGGACTATGGATGGCGCGGCATCTGGATGGCGGTGTTTCATTCTATATCCGCATTCTGCAACGCTGGATTTGACATTCTTGGAACGGAAAGCAATCTCTACCCATCCCTTACCGGCTATGCTGGCAGTCCGGTAATCAATGTTACGATTATGCTGCTGATCGTGGTTGGCGGCATTGGATTTCTGACGTGGGATGACATCTTTGAAAACAAGTGGCGGTTTCATCGCTACCGAATGCAGAGCAAGGTTATTCTCGTCACGACAGGTCTTTTGATTTTTCTGCCTGCTGTGTTTTTCTTCTTTTCAGACTTTTCCGCGCTTCCCGCCGGAAACCGGCTGCTGGCATCCTTTTTTCAGTCTGTCACGCCGAGGACAGCGGGCTTCAACACGGTAAATCTTTCCACGATGTCCGGTGCATCACAGGGCGTAATGATCCTTTTGATGCTGATCGGCGGTTCTCCAGGTTCTACAGCAGGCGGTATGAAAACAACGACACTGGCGGTTCTGCTTGCCAATGCCACTGCAACCTTCCGCCAGCGCGATAGTGCCCAATTTTTCGGACGCAGAGTCGATTGCAGCGCCGTCAAGACCGCCGCGACCATTCTGACGATGTATCTGGTGCTGTTCTTTGGCGGTGCGGTCTTTATCAGCGCATATGAGAATCTTCCGCTGTCTGCCTGCCTGTATGAAACGGCATCGGCGGTCGGGACTGTGGGACTGACACTTGGTATTACACCGCAGCTGCGCATTCCATCGCAAATGGTGCTGATCTTGCTCATGTATCTGGGCAGAGTCGGCGGTCTTACCCTCATTTATGCGGCACTTTCCAGCAAAAAAGCGGGGAATGCAAGGCTGCCGCAGGAAAAAATTACAATTGGATAAGGAGCCTTTTCACATGAAAAACATTCTATTGATTGGCACAGGCCGCTTCGGACGGCATATCGCAGTACAGCTTTCTCAGCTGGGGCATCAGGTCATGGCGGTCGATACAAACGAGGAACGAATCAATGATGTGCTGCCATATGTCACCAACGCACAAATTGGCGACAGTACAAACGCGGAGTTTCTTCGCTCTCTTGGCATCGGAAATTTTGACGTCTGCATCGTTACCATCAGCGGCAATTTTCAGAACTCGCTGGAAACCACCTCGCTGCTGAAGGAGCTGGGTGCAAAGCGCGTGGTATCGCGTGCCGAGCGTGATGTGCAGGCAAAGTTTCTGCTTCGCAACGGTGCAGACCATGTAGTCTACCCGGAAAAACAGGTGGCAAAATGGGCAGCGATCCGATACACTGCCGACCATATCTTCGACTACATAGAGATCGACGAGCAGCACGCCATTTTTGAGGTGGAAGTACCAGAAGGCTGGGTCGGGAAAAGCATTGGCGAACTGAATATCCGCAGAAAGTTTGGAATCAACATTCTTGGCATCAAGCATTCGGGAAAAACCGACGTATCAATTACACCGGATACGGTGCTGTCCGGGGAAATAACGATTTTAGCGTTGGGCGAATACAAAGCGCTGCAAAAGTGCTTCCGAATCTGAACGGACGGTGAGGGTATGTGGAAGATGTCGTTTTGATCGCTGGGACAGCGTTAATGTTCCTGTTCGGCTGGTTTTTGATGAAGCGGCTGGATCGCTTTCTGGATGAAAATCAGAAGCGAATCGAGGAAGCGCCCGAACAACAGCAGCCTGAGCCGTGCGTGCATCTGGTCGGAAATATTCCTCCTGACAAACTTGAGGAAACGCTTTCCCGGTTTCGCAGCAGTCATGCCCATGTAGAAATCGTGATCTATGATTCAGAGCAAATTTCATTTCCAAACAACGAATCCGATTGGGCGCAGTAGAAACCTTCACATTTTGGTGCTATAATATCGTTTAAGAGGGGTGGTGAAAATGTGCAGAACAAAGGAAGCGAACTGCCAAAAGAGCATATTCTTGTGTGCCTGTCCTCGTCTCCATCCAATGAACGCATTGTACGAATGGCAGGGAAAATGGCACAGGCATTTAGTGGCAGCCTTACCGCACTCTACGTGCAGACACCCGGAGACGCTGATATGAACGCGGAAGATACCGTTCGCTTGCAGGCGAATATGCGTCTGGCTCAGCAGCTTGGCGCAGAGATCGTCACAACGCATGGTGAAGATGTGGCAACACAGATCGCGGAATATGTGCGGCTCTCTGATGTGACCAAAATTGTGATTGGGCGAAGCGGCGTACAGCGGCGGCATTTTTGGAGTGAACCGACGCTGACAGAACGGCTCATTACGCTTGCACCAGAGGTGGACATTCATATCATTCCGGATGTGGAAGCCTATAAGAGCTACCGCAGGAAACGGCTGCTTACCATCCGTCCGGCGTTTCCGACCGCATGGGAACTGCTTCTGACCATCGGGATTCTGGCAGCTGCGACGGTCATCGGATGGGTCTTTCTGCGGCTCGGCTTTGCAAATGCCAATATCATCATGGTTTACCTGCTGGGGGTGCTTCTGACTTCCGCTTTTACCAGCGGATATACCTGCGGTGTGCTGTCCGCTTTTTTGAGTGTCATCCTGTTCAATTATTTTCTGACGGAACCCCGGCTGTCTTTGGCAGCCTACGGCAGTAAATACCCAATAACCTTTGCCGTCATGTTTGCAGCGGCGCTTTTGACCGGTACGCTTGCCGCAAAACTCAAAGCCCATGCGCAGCTATCCGCGCGGGATGCCTATCGGACAAAACTCCTTTTTGATATGAACAGGCAGCTTCAAAAGGCGGAAACACCGGATGAGGTCTATCAGATGACCGCGACGCAGATACAGAAGCTCATGCAGCGGGACGTTTTGATTTATCCGGCACAAGGCGATGCGCTGCTGGATGGGAATGTTTATCCGGCAGACGGAAGCAGTCCATATTGCATCCCGGATACTGATCAGGAACAGAACGTGATTCAATGGGTCTGGCAAAACCGAAAGCGTGCTGGCGCAACGACGCAAAACTTTCCAAAGGCAAAACGGCTGTATCTTGCCATTCGTACCGGGCAGCAGGTTTTCGGCGTTGTCGGGATTCCGATGGAGAAGCAAACGCAGCCTGACGCATTTACATCCAGCGTGCTGTTTTCCATTCTCGGCGAGTGCGCTCTGGCGCTGGAAAGCCTACGCAACGCCGAAGAAAAGGAAAAAGCCGCCGTCCTTGCAAAGAACGAACAGCTTCGTGCCAATCTTTTGCGTTCAATTTCCCATGACCTTAGGACCCCGCTGACCTCCATTTCCGGCAACGCGGATACGCTGCTGCACAGCTATAACGTGCTGGATGAACAAACGCGGAAACAGATTTTTACGGACATTTATGACGATGCGCAATGGCTGACGGGACTGGTTGAGAATTTACTTTCCGTTACGAAAATCGCGGACGGCAGCGTCAAGCTGCGCCTTTCCGATCAGGTCGTGGACGATATTGTGTCGGAAGCGCTCCGGCATATCGACCGAAGGTCGGCGGAGCATCACATTACAGTAGATTGCGGAGATGAGCCGCTGCTGGTGCGGGTGGATGCGGGACTCATCATGCAGGTGCTTATCAACTTGGTGAACAACGCAGTCAAATATACTCCGGCTGGCTCGAACATCCGGATCACGGCAATCCCGCGAGAAAATATGGCCGAAATCTGCGTCAGCGATAACGGTCCCGGTATTCCGGATGAACTGAAGGAACATGTGTTTGAAATGTTTTTTACCGGGGGAAATCCGATTGGCGACAGCCGCCGAAGTCTTGGGCTTGGGCTTACGCTCTGCCAAGCCATCATTCATGCCCATAATGGCGAAATGACATTGAAAGATAATTCGCCGCATGGCTGCATCTTTTCCTTTACAGTACCGCTCAGTGAGGTGAACTTAAATGAATAAGCCGCTCGTCCTCGTTGTAGAAGATGATACGCCGGTGCGCAATCTGATCACAACAACGCTGAAAACCCATGAATACAGGTATCTTTCTGCGCAAAACGGCGCAAGCGCCGTGATGGAGGCGCTGTCTCACAACCCGGACATTGTGCTGCTTGATTTGGGACTGCCAGATATGGACGGCGTGGAGATCATCCGAAAAATCCGTTCGTGGTCAAATATGCCGATCATTGTGATCAGCGCCAGAACAGAGGATTCTGATAAAATCGTGGCGCTGGATGCCGGGGCGGACGATTATCTCACCAAGCCCTTTTCCGTGGATGAACTGCTGGCGCGGCTGCGAGTGACGCAGCGGAGACTGTCGCTGATGAAAACAGACGCAGCGCAGGAATCCCCGATTTTTACGAACGGTGCGCTGAAAATCGACTATGCGGCAGGCTGCGCATATCTTGACGGTGCAGAACTGCACTTGACGCCCATCGAATACAAGCTGTTGTGTCTGCTCTCAAAAAATGTGGGCAAGGTTCTGACCCACACCTACATCACACAGCAGATTTGGGGCAGCAGTTGGGAAAACGATATTGCTTCTCTGCGGGTGTTCATGGCGACCCTGCGCAAAAAGCTGGAACGCGGAAAAGACGGGCAGCAATACATACAAACGCACATCGGAATCGGCTATCGGATGCTCCGCGTCGAATAGCAGGGAGGCTTTCAAAAAATCTATGAATCATCATGCTGTTGAAAAACCCTCCGTTACCGCGCAGTATGGTGTCAAGCCTGCTGCTTCTGCTGCAGCGAAAATGGCAGCCAAGCAAGAGGAATTTGTCGCACCCGATGTTAAGGATGGCTCCATTGTTCTGCACAAAGCATTCGGAGAAGGTACGGTCACCAAGATTGACAAAGCGCAGAAACACATCCGTGTCACCTTTGGTATTGGCGAAAAGACATTCATCTTCCCGGATGCCTTCAAGCAGGGCTTCCTGAAAATGAAGGGAGAGTAATCTATGCCGGAAATATTCAGTAATACAACGCTGACGGTCAATCAGCTTATAGAAAAGATCGACACAGGCGAACTCGGACTGCCGGAATTGCAGCGCCCCTTCATCTGGAAAGATTCAAAGGTGCGTGACTTATTCGATTCCATGATGAGAGGCTACCCCATCGGCTACCTTATGCTGTGGGAGTGTCCGTCTCTTGATAAGAAAAAATCCATCGGTGTCGATGCCCACAGCTACGACTCACCCAAAGAAGTCATCATTGACGGTCAGCAGCGTTTGACTTCGCTCTATGCCGTTATGAAGGGCAAGAAGGTTATCAACTCAAAGTTCGATGAGAAGAGCATTGTTATCTCCTATTGCCCGCTGCAAAACAAATTTGAGGTTGGTTACCAAGCCACGAAGAACGACCCAGAATGGATTTATAATATTAGTGACCTGTTCACTTCCACGAACACCTTTAAGTTCATCGGTGATTTCATCAAGAAACTGGGTGACTATAGATCCACCAAAGGGTCCGAGCTTACAGATGAAGAACAGGGCTTAATTGCGGATCGCATCAACAGTGTGGTCAATCTGAAAAGCCATACGCTTCCTGTGTTCGACATAAAGTCCACCGCAGAGGAAGAGGATGTCTCTGAAATATTCGTCCGTGTAAACTCTGGTGGTGTTTCTCTGAAACAGAACGACTTCATCCTCACCTTGTTGTCCTTGTATTGGGATGATGGACGTCGTAAGATTGAGCAGTTCAGCAAAGACTCCACCGCTCCGGCAAAAGGTAAAACGACCTCTTACAATCAGCTGACCACCGTGTCAGCGCAGGATGTCATCCGCGTTGTTATGGCATATGCATTTGACAGAGCCCGTTTGAAGTATGGCTATAAACTGCTCCGAGGTGCCGACTTTGATAAAAAGGGTGCCGTGGATGATAATCTTCGTGTTCAGCGTTTCAATACTCTCAAGGAGAAACTACCGGATGTCCTCGATGTACACAGCTGGCATGAGTTTATCAAAGCCATCATGAACGCAGGTTATTTGTCCGGGGATTTGATTCTGTCTGGCAACGCAATATTCTACACCTATGCCTTGTATTTGATTGCGAAGCACCGCTTCAATGCATCGTATAATGAGAATATGCACCTTACCTCGCTGTGGTTCTTCTATGCTTCGCTCATTTCGCTGTACACGGGCTCCTTTGAGTCTACGGTGGAAAACCATCTGAATACCATCAAAAGCCTCAAAACTCTGGATGAGTACAAGGAGTTCATCCTGTCCAGAGTAAACGAGCGTTTGACGAATGACTACTTTGACATCACCCTGGTCGGTTCGGAGGGCCTGGCTGTTTCGGGACGAGGTAATAATGCATGGAATGCCTATGTGGCATCGCTGAACATTATGAACGCAAAAATCCTCTTCTCCAAGAGCAATCTGCTTGTGTCAAAGCTGTTCGAGCCCGGAACAGACGGTAACCGCAAGTCTCTGGAAAAGCATCATCTTTTCCCAAAGGCTTGCTTGAAGTCCCAAGGATACTCTGATGCGAAGATTAACCAGATGGCAAACTACGCATTCATTGACTGGAAGGACAACATGGACATCCTGGATGATGCTCCGTCTGTGTATTATCCGATTGTCTGCGCCGGATTGTCTGACGAGCAGATCCGTGTTATGGAAGAGGAGAACGCTCTGCCTCACGGTTGGGAAAATATGGCCTACGAGGACTTCCTGATTGAGCGCAGGAAATTGATGGCGGCAAAAATCAAGGCAGCCTTTGAGATTCTGAAAAAGGCAGCGACTTGAGCGAGACCACATTATAAATTCCCACACCTTTTATCAATAGGGAATGCTGTAAATCAACGATGATCTCTGTAATTCAACGAATACCCCACTAAAACAACGATTGCCCTTGTAATTCAACGATTTACGCTCTTTCAACGATTGCGAGGACCACGAAGCCCACGCAAAGGCAAAACCCGACCAGAAAACAACCTGGCCGGGTTTTCTTTTGGGGCCGCTGGGTGCAAAAGTGCCGCAAACGCAGTGTTTTAGCATAAAAATTAAGAACCGTAACCCCGATACGCTTTGTATCAAAACTACGGTTCTTATTTGGCGGAGAGTAAGGGATTCGAACCCCTGTGGCGTTGCCGCCTAACGGTTTTCAAGACCGCCCCGTTATGACCACTTCGGTAACTCTCCGGATATGCAGATAGAGAAACAAGACGCCGAAATCGGCGTCTTGTCTTTGGCGGAGAAGGAGGGATTTGAACCCTCGCGCCGCTTATCACAGCCTACTCCCTTAGCAGGGGAGCCCCTTCGGCCACTTGGGTACTTCTCCAAGCCGAATTCCACACATATATGGGCGCGCGGCCAGCGCGCTGCATTATAGTAGCATATTCGGCAGCGGATGTCAACTTGTTTTTTCGGTTGACAGCAGGCGGAAAATGCGCTATAAGTGTGCCTGAACAAAGGAGATACGTTTTATGCACTACACATCTGTACTTTTTGACCTCGACGGCACGCTGCTCGACACGCTCGGCGACCTGACCGCCGCCATGAACCGCACCCTCACCCGTCACGGCCTGCCGGAACGCACGCGGCAGCAGATGCGCGCCGCGCTCGGCAACGGGGCGCGGCAGCTGATGGAGCTGTCCGTACCCGCCGGAACGGACGGTGCACTCTTTGAGACGCTGCTGGCAGAGTATAACGCCGACTATGCCGCCCACTGCCGCATCGAGACCGCCCCCTACCCCGGCGTTGACGCGCTGCTGCAGCAGCTGCACGCGCAGGGTCGCAAGCTCGCCATCGTGTCCAACAAGCCGGACGAGGCCGTGCGCGCACTGCGGACGGAGTTTTTCGCGGACACCGCCGTCGGCGAGAAGCAGGGCATCCGCCGCAAGCCCGCACCGGACACGCTGCTGACCGCCATGGTGCAGCTCGGCGCCGAGCGCACGAGCACGGTCTATGTCGGCGATTCGGAGGTCGACATTGCCACGGCACGCGCGGCCGGTCTGCCGTGCATCAGCGTGCTGTGGGGCTTTCGTGACCGCGATGTGCTCGAGCAAGCCGGCGCGCAGCAGTTTGCAGCCGACACCGGCGAGCTTGCAAGACTGCTCGACTGAGCGAAAACATCTACCGGCCTGCTGGCCGGTGGATCTTTTATACCGTTTTGCGCGCTCAGTCCTTCTTTTTCATGAACTCACCGGCTACGCGCATCATGAGACGCTTGGTGCCATAGTCCTCAAATTCCACCACGAGCAGCGCGTCGCCGCCCATGGGCTTGACTGCTGCGACGACGCCGTCGCCAAACGCCTTGTGCACGACGCGGTCACCGACAGCAAAGGCCGGGGCTGCACCGGACGCGGGCTTTGCCGCGGGCGGCGCCGGACGCATAGGCGGCTTGCGCCGCGGCTCCGGCGCGGAGACCGTGTAGGCGCGCGGCTCACTTCGGCGCGGCGGGTACTGCTGCTGGTCGCGGCTGGGCTCGGAATAGCCATAGCCGTGCGGGACGTTGAGCTTTCGGATGTCCTCATCCGGGATCTCCTCGACAAAGCGGGAGACGCGGTTGGCCGTCGTACGGCCGAAGAGCATACGCTGGCGGGCACACGTGAGGATGAGGTGCTCACGCGCGCGGGTGAGCGCGACGTAGCACAGGCGGCGCTCCTCCTCCATCTCGTCCGGCTCACCGATGCAGCGCAGCCCCGGGAAGATACCCTCCTCGCAGCCGATGATGAACACCGTCGGAAACTCCAGTCCCTTGGCCGCGTGCATGGTCATGAGCGTGACACAGTCGGCAGACTGGTCATAGTTGTCGAGATCCGTATAGAGCGCGACCTCATCGAGGAAGCCCGCGAGCGTGGGGTTTTCGGCCTCCTTGGCAAAGGCGATGATGTTCGACTTGAGCTCCTGCACGTTTTCAATGCGCGCAGCGTCCTCGGCCGTGTTCTTCTCCTCAAGGGCGCGGACATAGCCGCTGCGCTCCACGACCAGATCATAGAGCTCGTCCGGCGGCACGGTCTTGGCCTGCTCCTGCAGCTCCTCGATCAGGATGGCGAACTGGCGCAGACGCATCTGGCTGCGCTGCAGCTCGGGATAGGCGTCGGCGTGGCGGATGACCGAAAAGAGACTCGTCTGCTGCTCGCGCGCGAGCTGCAAGGCCGCCTCGATCGTGCGCGCGCCGATGCCGCGGGCGGGCGTGTTGATGATGCGCGTCAGGCGCAGGTCGTCGTCCGGCGTCTGGATGACGCACAGATAGGCCAGCATATCCTTGACCTCGGCGCGGTCAAAAAAGCGCGTGCCGCCGACGATGCGGTACGGGATGCCGTTGCGCTTGAAGGCATATTCGAGCTGGTTGCTCTGCGCGTTCATGCGGTAGAGCACGGCGTGATCGCGGAAGTTGATCCCCTGCCCGAAATCGTCCATGATCTTCGCGGCGACGTAGCGCGCCTCGTCGTTCTCGTTCGTGGCGCAGTAGAGCGTGAGCGGGTCGCCGGCTTCGGCCTTTGTCCAGAGCGTTTTGCCCTTGCGGCCGGTGTTGTTGGCGATGACGGCGTTGGCGGCGTCCAGGATGTTCTGGGTGGAGCGGTAATTCTGCTCCAGGCGGATGGTCCGTGCGTTCTTATAGCGCTGCTCGAAGCTGAGAATGTTGGTTATGTCCGCACCCCGGAAGCGGTAAATGCTCTGGTCGTCATCGCCCACCACGCAAATGTTGCCGTGAGGGCCTGTCAGCAGGCCCGCCAGGAGAAATTGCAGGTGGTTGGT
>ENA-OWPL01002037-OWPL01002037.1-human-gut-metagenome-genome-assembly--contig:-NODE-2037-length-10839-cov-10.817693_pt1 | contig 10839 bp, 9 predicted proteins | sample MGYA00248263_ERZ651844 | MGnify/ENA primary metagenome ERZ651844 (study PRJEB26924, sample SAMEA4378256) | human gut metagenome | biome: human gut; feature: human-associated habitat; material: faeces... | reverse complement strand
CGAGGTGGACTTTATGCACCTGACCTGCAAGGGTCACGCCCGGCTGGCAGAGCTGCTGGGCGCAGAGGTGCCCAAGCTGGTCTGAGCAAAAAGATGTCAGAGCGATCCCGGAAGGTCTGCGGACTTTCCGGGATCGCATTTTCATGTAAGCAGGGGAGAGAGCACGATTTCCGGGACAGCATGGAAAAGGCACGCGGCAAGCGCCGCTTTTTTCTGCCATACTGCCGCCTTTTTTGTTGACAAGGCACCGGCTTGCTATTATAATAGTGTAGTCAAAATGGCATTCCTGTGCGGCTTTGTGGCTGCGCGAAAGAAATACAGCTAATAACAAGGAGAGATTCTCAAATGGCACAAGAGATCAAGATGTCCGCTGCCGGTCTGAAGGCAATGCAGGAGGAGCTGGAATACCTCAAAACTGTCCGCCGCAAGGAACTGGCTGAAGAGATCAAGGAAGCCCGCAGCCACGGCGACCTGTCTGAGAACAGCGAGTACGACGAAGCCAAGAATACGCAGGGTCTGGTGGAGAACCGCATCACCGAACTGGAGCAGACCATCAAGAACGCAGTTCTGATCGACGAGAGCGAGCTGAGCGTGGATAACGTCTCCGTGGGTACCCACGTCACCATCCGCGAGACCGGCGAGGACGAAGCCGAGGAATACGATATCGTGGGCCGCACCGAAGCTGACGCCTTCAACGGCAAGATCAGCGATGAGAGCCCCGTGGGTCATGCCCTGATGGGCAAGGCTGTGGGCGATAAAGCCGAAGTGCTGCTGCCCACCGGCCAGACCGTGGAGTACACTGTGCTGGCAATCACCCATTCTGCAAACTAAGTAGGAGAAACCATGGAAGAGCAAAAGAGAAACCCCGCACAGGGGCTGTCCGAGAGCGAGCAGGTACAGGTGCGCCGCCAGAAGCTGGCCGACCTGCAGGCCGCCGGCAACGACCCCTTTACCCTGACCAAGTTCCCGCAGGACGCTTATTCTGCCGACCTGAAGGAAGAATTTAAGGAACTGCCTAACGAGACCGACAGCGGCAAGCTGGTGGCACTGGCAGGCCGTATGATGTCCAAGCGCGTCATGGGCAAGGCAAGCTTTGCCCACCTGCGCGACGACAAGGGCGATATCCAGCTTTATGTCCGCCGCGACGAGCTGGGTGACGAGGCCTACGCCGCCTTTAAAAAGCTGGACGTGGGCGACATTATCGGCGTGAAGGGCGAGGTGTTCCGCACCAAGACCGGCGAGCTGAGCGTGCGCGCCACTGAGCTGACCCTGCTGGCAAAGAGCCTGCGCCCCCTGCCCGAGAAGTTCCACGGCCTGACCGATACCGAGATGCGTTACCGCCAGCGCTATGTGGATCTGATCGCAAACCCGGAGGTGAAGGACACCTTCATCAAGCGCAGCCAGATCCTGAAGGAGATCCGCGCTTATCTGGACGAGAAGGGCTTCTTGGAGGTTGACACCCCCATCCTGACCCCGTTCGAGATCGGCGCTTCTGCCCGCCCCTTCTACACCCACCACAACAGCCTGAACATGGACATGGTGCTGCGCATCGAGACCGAGCTGTACCTCAAGCGCCTGATCGTGGGCGGTATGGATCGCGTGTACGAGGTGGGCCGCATCTTCCGCAACGAGGGCATGGACCCCAAGCATAACCCGGAGTTTACTTCCATTGAGCTGTATCAGGCCTTTACCGATTTCCATGGCATGATGGATCTGGTGGAGGAGCTGTACAAGCGCCTTGCCCTCAAGATCTGCGGCAGTCTGGTCATTCCGTATCAGGGCAAGCAGATCGATATGGGCCACTGGGAGCGCCTGACCATGGTGGAAGCCGTGAAGAAGTATTCCGGCGTGGACTTCAACGACTGGAAGTCTGACGAGGACGCCATCGCCGCCGCCAAGGAGCACCACGTGGAGCTGCCCGAGGTGCCCACCAAGGGTGCCATTCTGGCCGAGTTCTTCGACGCCTTTGTGGAGGACAAGCTGATCCAGCCTACTTTCATCTATGATTACCCCGTGGAGATCAGCCCGCTGGCCAAGCGCAAGCCGGATGATCCCGCTTTCACTGAGCGTTTTGAGTATTTCATCGACTGCACCGAGTACGGCAACGCCTTCAGCGAGCTGAACGATCCTATCGACCAGAAGGGCCGCTTCGAGCGTCAGGTGGCCGAGCGCAAGGCGCTGGAGCCCGAGTGCAAGGCACAGGTGGACTACGACTACGTCAATGCACTGGAGTACGGCCTGCCCCCCACGGGCGGTCTGGGCTTCGGCGTGGATCGTCTGGTGATGCTGCTTACTGATAGCGCCTCCATCCGCGATGTGCTGCTGTTCCCCACGATGAAGCCGATTGAGCAGTAAATTTCCAATTTAAGCAAAACAAAGCCTGAAACTTCTTGATGTTACGAGAAGTTTCAGGCTTTTTGTTTGCAATAATTTCCAGCGATTTTCACGCCATACGCCAATTTTACGCCAAATGATGTAGGATTTTGTGCAGAGCAAAAAGAGCGTTGTTCTAGTTTTGGTGTAAGAATCGGGCGTGTGGTGGATGGATGTAGAACTATAAAGGGCTGCATCAGAAAGTGGATTTATAGATCTGCAAACGGACAGCCGGAACTTTTCACCGAAAGAGAAGCAAATGTGAAAAACATGGAGGATATCTTATGAACAAACTGCTTTCTTGCCGCTACAACATGGACACCAACCGGGTAGAAGCCCGGTTTGCAGACGGCTCTGCCGTTGCCATCGACTGCATCGCCGTGGAGGACGAGTACGGCAATACCCCAGCACAGAGGGCAGAGCTGGACTGGCTGCTGTACAATAAGCCGTTGGAGTATGCACAGCTTGTACTGAGTGGGAAGATTGCGCACTATCTGTCACTGGGATGTGAGCATGGCAGACTGGAAGATTAAGGTATTTAATATAGAAAACAGCCACCTACTGCATCAATTTGACGCAATAGATGGCTGTTCTTTCATTTACAGATTTTCGCCGTTTGAAGCAATCACCTTTTTATACCAGTAAAACGAATCCTTTTTCAGTCGTTTCAAAGTTCCGCTGCCTTCATTATCTCGATCTACATAGATGAAACCGTACCGTTTTTTCATCTCCCCGGTCACCATGCTGACCTCATCGATGCAACCCCAGGTCGTGTAGCCAATCAAATCTACTCCATCGTTGATTGCTTCGCGCAGAGCCGTAATGTGCTTGCGGAGATAGTCGATGCGGTAATCATCGTGGATAGAGTCGTCGGTCTCCACAGTGTCAGCAGCACCCAAGCCGTTTTCCACGACCATGACCGGGATGCCGTAACGGTCGTAGATTTCATTGAGAGAGAAGCGCAGACCGTCTGCATCAATAGCCCAGCCCCACTTGGAGTATTCCAGATATGGATTCCGGATGCCTGCCGTAAAGTTGCCCTTTACCTTCTCTTTGCCCTCTGTATCCTCTGCCGTGACCAGCGAGGTGCAGTAGTAAGAAAAGCTGTAGAAGTCGACCGTTCCGGCTTTCAGCACCGCTCTATCCTCTGCGGTCACATCCAGTTGTACGCCATACTTCTCCCAAATGCGGTTTGAGTAGGAGGGATAGGCACCACGCACCTGCACATCGCTGCAATAGAACTGCTGCATCTGCTTCAATTCCATATCCGCAATCACATCTTTGGGGTTGCAGGTGGCCGGGTAACTCTCGCCATAGCAAATCATGCAGCCGATCTTATTTTCTGGGTCGATGGCATGACCCATCTGCACGATTTCTGCGCTAGCCAGCAGACGATGGTGCAGCAGAGTAAAGGTACGCTGTGCATCATTTGCAGCCGACTCTGTTGGCAGCAAATTCAGGAACATCAAGGCATTATTGATTTCATTGAAGGTAAGCCAGTAGTGTACGACACCCTTGTACTCTTCAAACAGCGTCCGGGCATATTTTTTGAATAGTTCAATGGTCTTACGGTTTGCCCAGCCCAGCAGTTCATTCTCAATATACAGCGGCGTTTCTCCATGCCAGATGGTGACAAGCGGCTCAATATTGTACTTTTTCAGTTCCCGGAAGATGTTCCAGTAAAACTCCAACCCCTGCCGATTGGGTTCTTCTTCCATTCCTGTGGGATAGATACGAGACCAGTCGATTGACATCCGGAAAACCTTGAATCCCATCTCGGCAAACATACGAATATCTTCTTTATAATGATGATAGAAGTCGATTGCCGTATGGTTGGGATAATACTCCCCTGCGTGGAGGGCATACTTTGCGCCCTCCGGGAGCAGTTCCCGCAGTTCGGCGAATTTTCCCGGCTTGCTGTCCTTGTCAAGATAGGTATAGTACCGGGGCTCATTCGCACTGCCAGCGGTACGGACATCGTAAATCGAAAGACCTTTTCCGCCTTCCGCATAGCCGCCTTCGATCTGGCTTGCAGAGGTTGCACCACCCCACAGAAATCCTTTTGGAAATGACTTCATACTGCATCCTTTCCGTTCTTCATTTACCATTTATGTACCATTATGCAGCGTCACATCATGCTGCATTTTCTTCCTTATAGAATACCAGCGTACCAATCAGTGCCAGCGCAAAAGCAGCGACCAGAGAAATTGCACCGTTGATCATGTTTGCAGTAGAAGCACCAGAGAAAGCCAAGAAGGAGCCAACCACTGGTAGACTAAAGGTCATACCGACCACCGCCGTGTGAGTCAGGCCGCAGTAGAAACCTGCAATGCCACTTGCAACAACTTCTACAATTAGGCAGGTCTTATTGCGGAACAGAATGCCGTAAATGGTCGGCTCAGATACACTGCCCAGCAGCTGGGAAGTCAGAGCAACCGTTCCGGTCTGCTTTTCGGCAGCAGACTTGCTGCGGACGATATAGCCAATGCAGATGCCAACCAGTGCCATACTGTAAATGCACATATACGGGAAGTACAGGCCATCAGAACCAGTCTGCGTGTAAACTGCAAAGGTAGCCAAGAACACCGGACCGCCCAGACCGAACGCCACCATAAAGACATATAGCGCGGCCACCAGTGCGCCTTCCAACCAGCTTGCATGGGTGCTCAGCAGCATAACGATGGCAGCAAGGCCGTCACCCAGCCACTGACCGATGGGACCCAGAACGCACAGGCCCAGAACTGTCATGATGGCAACCGTCAGCGTGGGTACGAATACTGTTTTTAACACATTTGGGATGATTTTATTCAGCAGCTTCTCCGCATAAGCCTGCACTGCCACGATTAGGAGAATCGGCAGGAAGGTAGAACTGTAGTTGATAAGGGTCATCGGGAACAGGCCGAACACCTTGAACGGCTCACCCGCTGCCACTACACCGGTCATGGCAGGTGAAAGCATGATAGCGGCCATGGCAATGGAGATTACCGTGTTGGCACCCAGCTTCTGCGAAGCACTGTAGGCCAGTAGGAACGGCAGGAAGTAGGTGATGGCGTTGCCAATACCTTCCAGCAGAACATATACATCCGACTCTGCGGTGAACAAACCGAGCAGGCTCGGTCCGAAGATAGCAGAAATGGATTTGAACATGCCCATGACAACAAAAGCGTACACAATCGGCGAAATACAGCCGGTCATGGCCGAGAACAGGGGGTTCAGCACAGCCTTAAATCCCTTTTCCCGCTTCTGTGCCGGTGCGGTTTTCTTTGGTGCCTTTGTCTCAAAACCACCAAGCTTCATAAATTCTTGATAAGCATCATCAACTGCCGGTCCAATAATGACCTGAATTTCACCGACGTTCTTCTGAAGGCCCAGTACTCCCGGCAGCTTCTTGATTTCTTCCACCGGAACATTGTCCTCATCATGCAGTCGGATGCGCAGTCTAGTGGCACAATGGGTAACACTTGCAACATTGTCTTTTCCGCCAATTAGCTTCAACAGCTCATTTGACATATCAGTATATTTTGACATATTTTCCCTCCGTTCTTTTGTGTGCGGCCGCTTTTTCTAATCCCATTATAAGCTTTTTTCAAAGGCTTTCCATGTTCCTTTCAAATTTCTTTATTGACCAAATCAAAGATTTTTGGTATTTTATAAAGAAAGACGTTCATACGACATTCTTTTGGGAGGTAATTTGCCGTGAATCCCGAACAACTCGACCAGAAGTTGCGCACGATTACAAAACATGAAGCCCTTTACCGCTGTGGGATGCGGCGTTCTTTGTTAAAGGAATTTCCCATTTGCTGTATGGATGGCAAAGAGGTGATGCAGTTTTCCTATGCGGCGATTTCAGAGGAAAATAACGGTGCGCCTTTTCTGGTTAAAAAACATTCTCGCTTTCGCAGCTACCCTCTACACGTCCATGATTGGGTCGAACTGAGCTATATGTATTCCGGTTCTTGCGTACAAGTCATCAACGATACGGAATATGAGATGAAGCAGGGACAGCTCATGCTCATGTCTCCCGGTATCGTACACACAATCAATAAACTTGGTACGGATGATATCCTCATCCAAATTGCTCTGGGACAGAATAATCTTACCCACGGTTTCTTTAATCGTATTTCTTCTACTGGTATTGTATCAAATTTTCTTCTGAATGCCTTTACTTCTAACAATCGTCTAGACGACTTTTTTCTATTTTCTTCCGAAAGCAGTCGGCGGCTTCGGCTCTTCATCACAGAATTTCTCTGTGAGTGGTATGAACCTTCTCCAGCATCTTACGATATGCTGAACAGTCTATTTTCGCTCATCATCTCAGAACTCATCAACACCTTGAACGTGACGTCCGATCACCCGGCTACGCATAATAAAGGAACTTATGTGATGCCTGTACTCCGCTACATTGAAAACAACTATAAAACCTGTGACTTGCAGTCCACTGCCCAACAGTTCAATCTGCATCCAAACTACCTCTCTGCAATGCTCAAAAAATACACCGGCTCCACCTTTAATGAACTTGTTCAACATGAAAAGCTGACAGCTGCAGAGAAGTTGCTTCTGAATTCTGATATGAGCGTTACAGATATTGCCAATTTTGTTGGATATCAGAACGTGAGCTATTTTTATAGAATCTTTAAGAGAAAAAATAACTGTATGCCAAATGAATATCGGAAACGCAGCCGATAAGCTGTTTTGTCAAGAGGGCTGGCACCGTCCAGTCCTCTCTCTTTTTGCCAAAGTTTCCCTTGTTTTTTCTTGCAAGCTGCCGAAAACGACGTGTTTTCAAAAGTTTTTGTTGACACAGCTCGGATTTTGTGGTAATCTATTTCAACAATTGAATATAACATATTTTTACATATTCGTTCAGACCCTGCGGGGCTGAACATTTTGGCTTTCAGCCGTTACATAACCGACTAGCATGACCTTCCAGAAAAAGCGAAGGCAGAGCTGGTCTGTTTTGTGACGGCTTTTTTGTTGCCGTTTTGCTCGTTGAACCTTGAAAACCGTATGACCGTCTGCATGGAATACCCGGCGATGACCCTGAGAAGGAGAGCCGGAAAACGCCGCCGGAAGGGGGCAGGAAAGCCATGCAGGGAGAACGGCGCACCCAATATCAACTGGTCAAAATGGCCAGTTGATGTGGTGAATGACACAAAGCGTCATTCACCAGAAAAACCTTATGCGTTACGGCTCACCTCATGTGGACAATTTGTCTACATGAGGTAAACTGTCGCAGCCCAAGTCAATGTGTTCAAACTGAGCACATCTGAAATTAACACGACACAACGGACGAGCCGGGACCCACGGCACCTATAACCCCAAGCACAATGACCGGAGTTTCAACCTTGCCAACAGTGAGCACATCGACCCGGAACGAGCCAAGGGCAACATCTACTGGGACTGCTTCCACGGCTTCCGTTCGGCTCTCGACCCACAAGACCCGGATGATCTGGCGACGACTTTCTCGGAGGTAGAACGACAATTTTACGAGAGCCGCTATTCCAATTTTGTGGAAAGTCAGAACGAGCGCAATGCCAAGATTCGGCACACGGAGCGTAACCGAACCATAGAGGACTTGCTTGAAGGTAAGAAAACCTGCCCGGAAGAAACCATCTATCAGCTGGGAACAAAGGACGACCATGCTTCGGGCGAAGTTCTGCTGGCGGTCGTGACGGAGTTTATTGAGGAGTTCAAGGCGAGGTTCGGAGACCATGTTCATGTACTGGACTGGGCGTTGCATCTGGATGAAAGTACACCGCATATCCACGAACGTCATGTGTTCGACTGCGAGAACAAGTATGGTGAGGTGGCACCCCAGCAGGAAAAGGCACTGGAAGCGTTGGGTTTTGAGCTGCCTGACCCGGGCAAGCCCCTCAGCCGCCGCAACAACCGCAAGATTACTTTCGATGCCGCCTACCGGAAGATGCTGTTTGACATTGCCAAACGGCATGGGCTGGAATTGGAGGAAGAAGCGGAGTACGGCAGCCGCAAGTATCTGGAAAAGCAGGATTTCATTCTTGCCAAGCAGAAGGCGCAGCTTGCTGCCCAGCAGAGCAAGCTGGACGAACTGACCCTCAGGGTCAGCGACATGGAAACGCTGATCGACGAAGTTTCGGCTGCGGCCTACGACAAGGCGGTGGAGGTAGTGGCGGACGTGGTACGCACCGAGACCCGAAAGGAAGATATGCGGATGATCGAGGATACGAAAAAGTGGGTGTTGTCCCCGGAACGCAAGGCTCCGCAGTCCACACGGGAGTACACCGCAAAACATCTGGATAGCGTGCTGGACAAGTTCCTCAAGACCATGCAGACCACTGCCACCCGTTTGCAGGAGAAGCTGCTGAAGCCGGAGACTCGGCAAAAAGGCAAGGAGCAGGTCAAGGAGAAAGCACGGGATTCCGTTTTGCAACTGCTAAGCCGATTGCAGGCAGAGCAGACACAGCGGAAGCCATCTGCACTTTCAACTGCGGAAAAGTCAGAAACACGAGGTGATGTTTATTGAGCAAAGAAGTCAACGAAGAACGCACTCCCCGAACCGTTGAAGATGTGAAAGAGATGCTGACCAAGCACTCCAACGGAGAGATCCAGCGGACGATTCAGAATTGCATCACGATTTTGCAGAATGACCATGTGCTTGCCGATGCCATCCGGCTGAACTTGTTGAGTGAGCGCATCGACATCGTAAAGCCTGTGGGCTGGCCCCGCTCCGGCAAGACGCTGAGCGACACCGACATGAAGTATATCCTGCGTCGGATGGAGAAATACGGCATTTCCAGCGAGAAGAAAATTGAATCCGCCATCCGCATCGTTGCCAACGAGAACCGCTATCATCCCATCCGGGACTATCTGAACAGTCTGAAATGGGATGGAACAGAGCGGATAGCCCACGTCCTGCACCACTTCCTCGGTGCTGCGGAGGACGAGTACACTTGCGAAGCCATGAAGATCTTCCCGCTGGGAGCCATTAAGCGCGTGTTCCAGCCGGGATGTAAATTTGAGACCATCGAGACCCATCCTGCCGACCGTTTGCGCCAGTGCGTCTTTGCTGGCACGACCAACCGGCAGGATTTTTTGCCCCGTGACCGCACAGGCAACCGCCGCTTCATCCCTGTTCCGGTGGATGCGGAACTGGCCGAAGTCTACATTCTGGACAATGAGGAGGAATCTCGCACCTATATCGACCAGCTCTGGGCAGAAGCTATGACCATCTACAACAGCGGCAACTACAAGCTGGCGTTCAGCCCCGCCATGCAGGAAACGCTGCAAGCCCATCAGCAGGACTTCATGCAGGAGGATGCGCAGGCGGGCATGATCTATGCCTTTCTGGAGGACTACACGGGTGACCGGGTGTGTTCCAAGCAGCTCTATGCGGAGGCGCTGGGCAACACCAACATTCCGGCAGAGTGGGAGACCCGTGCTATCTGCGAGATCATGAACACGGGTATTTCGCGCGGCGATATCCAAGGCTGGCAGGCGCACAAGACCGCTAAGCGTTACCCGAAGTACGGCGTTCAGAAAGGCTGGAAGCGCGTAACCAGCCACGAAACCGGGGATGAAAATTTCTCCGAAATAACGGATGCGGAAGCCGAGCAGATGGGCTTTCCCTTCTGATGGACAGCGGTTACACGTCTGGTTACAGGTTCGGTTACGTTCTAGTTACGGCGAAAAATCCGCATGACTGCTGCGTTTCCCTCTTTCTGTAACCATGTAACCTTAAAAGGATAAGAAAAAGTATAAAGCCCACCGGATGCCCTGTGTGCAGAAAAAGAGAGTTTTCCTGCACGGTTACAGGCGTTCGGTTACAAGGAATTGGAGGTCTGCCTATGAATATGAATCGGCCTGACATGACCGAAGATGTGAAATATAAAGATTATACGAATGAGTCCTTGCAAATGGACTCGAACCTCGCTACAATGGAGATGTCTAAATCCCCTGCCATTGGATCTTCTGACCAGACCAAAGCAGCCAAGCACGAACCCCTTGTTTATCGGGTAGAGGAGATTGCCCAGCTTTTGGCGATTTCTCCCCGTGCGGCGTACAACCTATGCAACACCACGAAGGATTTCCGGGTGCTGCGCATCGGCACCAGCATCCGGGTGAACAAGCAGAGTTTCGACAACTGGTTTGCGGCGGTCTGAGGGAGGTAATCTATGGCATCTATTATGAAGCGCGGAGATTCCTACTCCGTCCGTTATAAGTACAAAGACCATTCCGGCAAGCCCTGCGAGGGCTGGGAGAGTTTCAAGACCAGGAAGGAGGCGCAGGAGCGAAAAATCACGGTCGAGAAAGAACTGCTGGACGGCACGTTCCTTGTTCCCGACACCATAACGGTCGAGGAAATGCTGTACAAGTGGATTCCGATCCAGTCCACCAAACACAAGTGGTCACCCAAGACCTACACCCAGTCCGTGGCGATGGTGCAGAACCTTATCGTGCCCTATATCGGCAATCGCAAGGTGCAGGAGC
>ENA-OWPL01002028-OWPL01002028.1-human-gut-metagenome-genome-assembly--contig:-NODE-2028-length-10877-cov-2.191369_pt1 | contig 10877 bp, 9 predicted proteins | sample MGYA00248263_ERZ651844 | MGnify/ENA primary metagenome ERZ651844 (study PRJEB26924, sample SAMEA4378256) | human gut metagenome | biome: human gut; feature: human-associated habitat; material: faeces... | reverse complement strand
GCGTCTACACAAAATATAATGGCTGTAAGGTAAGTGCACTGGAAATAACAACAGGCGGTGATGGCGAGCTGGTAGCCAATATTGATATGATGGGGGCCAATGAAACTATCAATAAAGCGACGATCAGTACGACGCCTAAAACTCCGGTAATGGATAGATTCAACAATTTTATGGCGTCTTTTAAACTTAATGATGAATTGGCGGCAGTATGTACGGAAGTATCCATGAATATGAATTTCAATCTAGACGGAGATACTTATGCTATTGGCGGCAAAGGATTCCGAACGGCATTGAATGAAGGCATATTGGAAGAACGCAGGACTTAATGTGAACCGTGTGGGTTCGATTATGACGGCATTTTTTACCGACAGCAAATTCATTGAATATGCTGAAGACAGTACAACAATCAGCGCTGAATTAATTTTTGAAACAGGCGACTTTAAATTGTCGTTCCTGTATCCGGAAATGAAGCTGGCACGGAATACACCTCCTATCGACGGACCTACAGGTATCAGTCAGCAGTTGGATTACAACGCTTTTTATAAGAGTAATGACCAAAACAGTAGCGTAATAGTTACACTTATCAATAAAACAGCATCGTACACGAAGGGAGCTTAATCGTAATGGCTATTAAAAAAATGATTGAATGCAGATGTATGACATGGGAAGAGAACGCCATGCATGATGATCTCGTAGAAGAATTGCTGGACAAAGACCCCCAAATATCAGGAAGAAAAGTTTTGCAAAAAATGGCGCCATGGGTACTGGAGACAGTTTATAAAGTCAAAGCCAGCGACTTTACACCGGGCGAGATTGTTGAAATATATACACGCACCAAAGAGCTGACAGCCCATGTACGTGCAGAAGAAATAAAAAACTTGAGGCCCTTGTCGTCTGGCAGCGCGAACGGGCTGGATACTGCAGAGACTGCCGGAAAATCCAAAAAGTAAAGCAAACACTTGATTGTAATACCTGCGCTTACCGTGCACCGGAGCTGATGGAAGGTAATCGCGAAGCGTATGCTGCGTGGTATGCGATCCGTAACTGCAGACGTTATGCAGTCGGTATGACTGGAGCTATTTTGCTGGGTATCAGCTGGCAGGATGCAGATTACATTCTGAATAAGTATGGTTTTCGCGTATCGGCGCTGATGATGCAGAAGCTCCAAAAACTAGAAGATTTAGAGATAGAAAACAGCCTGAGGAAGGAAGGTAAGTGAAGTGGCAAAGAATGTAGCGGAAACCAGAGTAAAAATATCTCTGACGGACGGCATGAGCGCTGGGCTATTAACGGCACAGAAAAACTTAACCGGACTGAATCGGGCTGCTTCGTCTACATCAAGTATTTTTAAAGGCGTGACGATGCAGGCGGCAGGACTGACTGCGGCTTTGACTGGACTGTATGGAGTTTCCGAAGCGGTAGGGAACTTGATTAAGGCTCCGTATGAATTCGCCAAAAACATGGAAACCAATCAGATCGGCATCAGCGGTATTCTGCAGTCGATGACAAAACTGGACGGCAAAACGCTGGAATGGAATACGGCTATGCGGATATCCGGCGGCATTTTACATGACCTGAACGATGCGGCCCTGCGAACGGCGGCAACCAGCGAAGATTTGATTGAGGCATTCAGGGCGCTTTTAGGGCCTGGTCTTGCTGCAGGCATGAACATTGAACAGCTGAAAGAATTTACGACTATCGGTGTCAATGCTGTAAAGTCTATGGGCTTGCCCAGAAATCAGATAGTGCAGGAACTGCGTGACCTGGTGCAGGGTGGTATTCGTCCGCAGTCGAGCACACTTGCAACATCTTTGGGTTTGACTGACGCCGATATCAAGGCTGCAAAAGAAAGCAGCGAAGGCTTGTATGCGTTTTTGATGAAGCGCATGGAAGGCTTTAAAGCAGCAGCATTGGCTACACCGAAAACCATGGCTGGTTTGATGGATCAGATTAAGGAAGGATATACCCGTACTGCGGCAGACGGAACGGCCGAAATCTACAGTTATTACAAAGAGCTTCTGGGGAAGGTAGCTAATCTGTTTTTGGATCAGGAAACTTTTAAACTGGACGAGGACCTGGTTAAAAATGTAAGTGCTTTTAGTACCCATGTTGTAAATGCTGCCAGAGGTTTGGAAAATGTGGGCAGCGCAGGCTGGACTGTTATAGGACCGGCCCTTGAAACAGCAGGGACGGCGGCCGGAGTTTTGGCAGATAATACCGAGCTGATCGTCAAAGGCTTTGCAGCGTGGAAACTGGGGGGGATAGTTCTTGATCTTGGTAATGTCGTAACCCAAACAAATAATGCGTATCAGGCGCAGACTTTGCTTGGTACGGCAGTGCAAAAGGTCAGCGGGTATTGGAACACCAACAAAATAGCTGCGCAGGGAGCGTACCAGCAGGAGATACAGGCAGCTGAGAATGCGGCGGCGGTGATCAACCAGACTGAGCGTCAAAAACAGGCGTCAATCAAAAATACTGAAGTTGTTACTAAAGCTGTTCTTGTAGCTAGTAAACAACAAAATTTTGAACTTTCAGCTGATTTGAGGCTTGCAGCACAGCATTATCAAAATTTAGGAGTGTCAGCCCAAAAAGCGGGGCAACTGCAATTACAGGCGGCAAAAGTCGCGGCTAAAGGGCAGTTGGATTTAGCAAGACAGATACTTGATACTCAGGAAAAGCATATTCTGGCCGCTAATGCGGCGCTGGACCATGGCAAGAAACTGCAGGGATTACAAAATAAAGCCATGCTTTTGGGCGGAACACTTACAGGACTTGGTGTTACTGTACAAATGCTGTCAGGTGACACGGAGAGTTTTTCGTATAAACTGGCGGGAACAGCAGTCAACGCAGGAATTGCTATAGGAGCAATAGGAACGCTTATAGGATGGCTGGGAAAATTGGCACTTGCCTACAAGGAAGTAGCCACAATGGGTGCTGCGGCTGGATTACTTTCTACTGCCGGTATTGTCGGTGCTGGTGTTGTTGGGATAGGCGCGGCAGTTGGTGCAGGAACTGTGGGGATTTATGCAGCAAAAGAAGGACTAAGCTTTGAAGACCTTGTTGACAGATGGACTGCGACACCACAATCCAGAGAAGAAGAACGGCTGGAAAAAAAGAAGAAATTTAGGGCGGAACAAGATGAAATTGCGGCACGCCAAAAAGAAATTGACGATGCTAGAAAAGCTGCGGAAGAAGCTTCGCGGTTGGCTTTGAACAGTTTTGGTGGCAGTGATGATAAAGGCAAAAAAGCTAAGGGTGGTAAGTCAGAAGCAGAGAAGCAGGCTGAAAAGGCATTAAAAGAGCTGACGAAATGGCAGGGCAAGGTAAATGAGCTTGCCGAGGATCTGCAAACTAAAATAACTGAACAGACTGGTTCCAAACTCGATATAGCCACAGCTTCGCTGACAGCAGAGCTGGAAAAAATGAATTCTACCATCGAAAATGCGAAGGTGGCAGGCGTTGATAATGAGGCGTTAAAAAGTGTTCAGGCCCAGATAGATTTATACAAAAAATTAAAAGAAGAACAGAACAATCGTGACTGGATAACCGAACAGCATAAACTGCGGATGGATAACCTGCAGGCAGAGGAAGATTCACAAACCAGGCATATCAGCGTAATCAACGAAATGCGGGCTTTGGAGCTTGAACGCTACAAGGAGAAGCTGCAGGAAGAGCTTGCGGCTACTAATCTGACTGAACAGGAAAAGCTGCGGCTGCGGCAGGAATTTGCAGCGGCGACGCAGGAGCTGCAGGAAGCACAGGCGACCGATCTGAAAGCTTCGTGGGACAATGCCCTGGAATACATCAAAAATAAGCAGTTCAATCAGTTTGAGACTATCAAAGGCGGCTTTGATGACATACTAAGTACGATGACTAATTTTGGGCAGAATATGATCACGGAGCAAAAGTCTTTTTCAGAAATGGCAGACAGCCTGTTCAAAGATTTAGCCAACAGCATTATGAACACGATGTTGAAAGTTATCATGCAGGGGCTGGTAATGAATTCCATCATGAGTATGTTCGGCATGGGCGGCGGTGGCGGATTTGATCTTGGCGGTATTCTTAATAATCCTTCCAAATTTAGCGTTGGCGGAACAAGTTATGCAGGCGGCTCTTTTATGGGAAAATTTGCACAAGGCGGGTATACTGGTCGTGGTTGGGCGCTTGTCGGAGAAGAAGGACCGGAATTACTTGATCTTAAAACCCCGGGCCGCGTTTACACCGCAGATCAGACCAGAGCCGCCTTAAGCGGGAGTGCGGCAGGTGGAACAACAAAAATTATTGTGCAGTTGGAAAACAAAAGCGGTACGCAGCTAAAAGCATCCGAGCAAAACACTACCTTTGACGGCAAGAACTATGTAGTATCAGTTCTGCTGGAAGCGGTGGCAACTAATTATATGGGAACGCAGAACATTTTAAGGGGCGCTTTGGGAACGCCGTAAGGAGCTGAGAGCATGGCAGCAGTTGTTTTTCCGGATATTACGGCACCGTCTTATCCAATCAAGGAAGATCCTGAGGACAATTCCATTATGTCAACCTATGAAGACGGTACGACGCAGGCGCGGCGAAGGTTTACTAAAAGCCGTATGACTTTTGGCTTGACGTGGAATTCATTATATACGGATGAATATCAGAAGTTGAAAGACTTTGTGCAGAAAAAGGTTTATTTTGCAGCGGTAGCTTTTGAATGGACAAATCCTCATACAGGTATAACCTATACGGTGCGCTGCACAAAATTCAGCGGTAATCTGAAATATACAGACTATTACAGTGCTGAGATGACGCTGCAGGAGGTATGAAGTGTTACAGATATCATCAGTCATAAAAGAATTGAAAAATCAGTTATCAAGTGACAGCTGCTGGATTTTGTTACTGGAACTTGATACCAAAATAGAAGGGCTGGAACCAATCAGAGTGGCCCGTAATAACGAGGATATTGCTTATCGTGGCAACACCTATATTGCTTTTCCGCTGGAACCGCCGACGATATCGGAAGATACTACCGGAAGCATACCGTCTTTTGAATTGTCAATCGATAATACATCCAGAGCGGCTACGTGGTATATGGAAGAAGGCGAGGGCGCGATCGGCGGTATAGTGAAGCTGATGGTAATCAATACTTCAGCTATCGACGAAGACCCTGTACTGGAAGAGGAATTCAAGGTACAGAAAGCAGTAGTTAACGATAAGTTTATCAAGCTGACGTTATCTGTTGATTACTACATCAATTCCAGGCGTCCGGTAGGTCGCTTTATGAAGAATAACTGCAATTTTAAATATAAAGGACTGCGCTGCGCAGCGACATCTGATCTGCCGGAATGTGATCATACGTTAACTGCCTGCCGTGAGCGCAAGAACAGCGCCAGATTTGGCGGGTATCCTGGTATAGACCAGAAAGGGGTATACGTATGATAGAGTATGCAGACTTGATCGGCGCACCATTTAAATCACATGGGCGCGATATTAAAACAGGCGTTGACTGTTATGGACTGGTGCAGGCTGTGTTTAGGCGTGAAGGAATAGAACTGCCGGAATTTGACGCAGATTATAACGACTGCAAAAAAATAAACGCTATCGTTCGCGGGGAAGAGAAGCGGGCGAGCATATGGCGCCGGCTGGAAGTTCCTAAAGTACCCTGTATCGTGACTATATCTTTTGGCGTAGCCAGAAGCGTTATCAACCATACCGGCGTTTATATCGGCGGTAATAAGTTTTTGCATATTAGGGAGAATATCGGTGTTTGTGTAGACGATATCAACAGCCCGGCTTGGCGCAAAATAATCCACGGCTATTATGAGTACATCGGGAAGGAGTGAAAGCGGTATGAATGACAAGATCAGAGTAGTCATTGTCCGCAATCCGTTCCAGCCTGATGAAAACAGGGAAGTACATCTGCTGGCACCTGATGAATATAAAACACTACAGGACTGTATAAGTGCTTATGAGGCGATCTATGCCGGCAGTGACGGCTTTAGAGTAACTGTCAACAGTTATGTTGTCGAAGACTTTAGCAGCGCAGTTAAAGCGGGTGATTTTATAGTGATGTCGCCTGTAGTTGGCAAAGGCGGCAAAAGTGTTTTGGGTTTGATCGCTGCCGTGGCGCTGTCAGTAGTATCTTTTGGCGTTGGTGGTTTGGCGGCAGGCGGATCATTTTGGGGAGGCCTTGCAGCAGCTTCTGGATGGGCCGCGGTAGGTGGTTATCTTGCGGCAGCAGCGGTTATGTTTCTAGGCGGCAGTCTGGTATCAAAAATGTTTGCCGGTAAAGTGGACGTAGGAAAATACAATACCGAAGGCAGTGAGGCGACTTACAGCTGGAACGGTATCCAGACTATGGAAGGGCAGAACAATCCAGAGCAGCTTACATATGGCAAGGTCAAAAGCGGTGGACAGAGCATAGCTAAATTTGTCGACAATGATAATAACGACCAGTATTTGAATTGGCTGATCGCTGCTGGCAGTGGACCGCTGGAAATAACAGAAGTGAAGTTAAATGATAACGATATCGGCAATTATGAGGGCGTGAAACTGGATATACGACCGGGAATCAATGATCAGGCGATCATCGACAATTTCAACGATATCAGGTCTACAAAAAGTCTTGGCTATGAACTTGAAGGTGAGTGGCGGCAAGATGTTGTTACCGGAAGCGCTACACAGGGCATAATTATTGATATCGAATTCAGCCAGGGACTATATCATGCTGATGACGACGGTAACCTGGTTAATGCATGGGTTGATTTGGCGGCTGATTATGCCTTGCGCGGCAGCGACGAATGGAAGCCTATTGTCAGCGGTTATACTCTTATAACGTCAAATCCTGTCAACGCCGTTCTTATAGACGATTCTGCAGAACTTGGAAACTGGAAGATCAGAGTAAATCGGGTGAAATCAGAAACTACAGATAGTGATGGAGATACTATTAAACAAATTTATTGGCGGATTAGTGTTGGGAAGCCAAGTGCAAAAGACGTCTGGATTTTTGCTGGTACTTTCGGTTGGTATTCCGACTCATTTTCACCGGGTGAAACAGGCAGTATCAATGTCGGGCCATTTAGGTTTGATAAACAAACAATGCAGGATAAAGGTGATGGCTATAGCACCAATATTGGAGTATCTAAAAATGGACGTGTAACAGCAGCACAATCATCAGCTGTGCGCCGCAGCTTCCGCATCGATAATATCGCTCCCGGAGAATACGACGTGCGTGTAAGAGTTGTAGGCAGGTCTGCATCCACGACCAGTACCCGTGACGGGGTGAAATGCTGGTGGACGATGGTAGAAGGTATTGTCTATGATGACTTCATTTATCCTGACATGGCGCTGATCGGGATTAAAGCACTGGCAACCAGCCAGTTGAATGGTACACCGACTTTAACCTTTATGAAAGAACGCGCTAATGTCTGGGTATGGAATCCATATGCAAAAGCCTATGAAGAAAAGCCAGCCAATAACCCGGCGTGGGCCGCTTATGACTTTATTCATCAGGCGTCACAACTGACAAATATTCACACTGGAGAGCTTGAATTTGAAGTGAGAGGCGCTAAAGCAGAGCTGATGATGTATGACAAATTTGCTGAATGGGCAGAGTTCTGCACAGAATACAAATTGGAGATCAACATCGAGATCAATACTACCGGACGTTTACTGAATATGGTAAATGAAAAAATAGCACCGATCGGCCGCGGGTTGGTATTATGCTTTGGTACGAAGTTTGGATGTATTTGGAACGGACCGAAACAGCCGACGCAGATGTTCGGCATGGGTAATATTATTCAGGGTACTTTTGAAGAAAATTTTATGCAGTTATCGGACAGAGCGAACGCTTTGGAGATAACCTTTACCAATAAACAGAAAAACTATGAACGCGATACGCTGGTAGTTTACGGCAAGAGTTATGACGATCCGGATGCCTATGATAATACTACGCAGGTATCGTTTGACGGTATTACCAGCTACGAGCAGGCCTACCGTGAAGGTAAATTTCAATTGTACTGCAATCAATATCTGACACGTACTTACAGATGGAAGGCTGACATTGACGCCATAGCTTGTACAGTTGGAGATTTGGTATATATCAGTCATGACGTTACCAAATACGGCACTAGCGGACGCATTATAGAAGTAGAAGGTCCGAATATAACCTGCGGTGCCTTTATGGAGGATTACGATCCGGGCAAGGTATATCGGCTGCAGTATCGATCCAGTGAAACTGACAATATTTATAAGATCAACATTTTGCAAATCACAGTTAATCCGGATGATACGCAGCTGGTAGTCGATTTGCAAAGCGTGGCAGAGCCGCCTGCAATTGGGGATATTTTTGATATTGCCGAGGAAAGCATCGGCACCGTACCAGTGATTATCCAATCTATCAACAGGGACGGTGATCTGCGGCGGCAGATCGAAGCTATAATCTACAACGAGAATGTTTATAGTGAAAACTATAACATCCCTGAAATAGATTACAGCACGGCAGAGCGGGATGTAGCAGTAAATGTCATCAATCTGCAGGGCAATCAGGTTCTGTACTGCGATCCTATGAAAACGCGGCACAGCAGGATGTTCCTGTCGTGGCGGCTGCCTGATGGGGCGACGGCGACAAAGTTTAGCGTTCAGTTATCTTCTAATGGCGGGACCACATGGACTGTCGCCGGAGATACAACATCGACAAGCTTTGAAACAGAAACAACGCCAGGACTGGATTATCTGGTAAAGGTAGTGACGGTACTCGGATTATCAACTTCGACAGGCACAGTGATCTCTATTCTGGCTGCTACTGTCGACTTATTGCCGCCAAATGTTTTGCTGATTGACCATGATCAGCTCAACGATGGTACTAGGCGGTTTTGGTGGAACTATAATTACCCGAATCCCAACGACGTTGCAGGGTTTAAACTTAAATACATTCAGGGCAGTTATCCAACATGGGAGAAAGCGACAGATCTGCATACGGGACTTGTAACGCTGCAACCATTTGAAACAAAGGCTTTGCGTCAGGGTGTGCATACGGTAATGATCAAGGCGGTGGATAATGCTGGGCAGGAGAGTTATATGCCCACTTACGCCATATTGAACCTTGGCGATCTGCTGGAAGAGAATGTGCTTTATAAAGTAGATATCACGGCTGATAACTGGTCGCATACAGTGCATAACGGCGTGGTCCGGACAGATGGACAACTGCACGCCCAGCAGAATGTTTATTATTGGCAAAACTCAAACGTGCAGGCGTGGACAGCACCGACACTGGCGGCATGGCAGGAACGTTATAGCTCTTTTAACTTTATTTATCAGGCAATAGCACCTGCCAGCGGACAGTTTTGGCTGCAGTATGAAATTGATGGGCCGGCAGCCATTGAACACAGAAAAGTTGGTGATAAACCTGTGTGGAGCATACCGGAAGCGTCGGCTTGGGAAAAAACTCAATATCCTGCGTGGTTGGATGATACTACGATCTATAAACCTTATACCGGTAAAGTTTTGGTAAGAGCAGGAGACACAATTCAAGTAAGGGCTTCGGCGCAGGAGAACGTTGCCGAAGAAACAGTAATAAAAACTATGGATATGTTTATTGATGTTCCGGACAGAGAGGAGCATTTTGAAAACCTTAATGTACCCGAGGACGGCGTGACGCTGGATATCAAAACACCGCATTACTATACGACGGCAGTAAGGATTGATGCCGTACAGGACAGCACCGCCGGTGCAGTAATAATAAGAACGGCTATTATCAGCCGCAATCCGTGCAGAATAAAACTGCTGGATATAAATAATACACCTGTCTCAGGAGTGGTTGACGTAACCTGGCAGGGATTTGAAAAGGAGCTGATTTAAAGTGGAAATTCCTAAGTTTATAAAAGGCGTTGCAAAATACTTTACATATGCCAGTGACAGCGGCGAAACAACGCCGACGACGCAGGCTGATCTGCAGGAGTTGATGAAAAATAATAATGCAATTTTAGAGTGTCTGGTAGATGATCTTTGGCAGCCAGGTAAACAAATGAATCTGAACCAGATAATCAGATCTCCTAATATGCCGGCGAACACTGTTGCAAAAGTGACGGCGGTAGGCACTACGGGAAAGACTGAACCGGAATGGCCCCAAACGGTTGATGCAACTGTGAGTGATGGCAGCGTAACTTTTACAATGGTTACAAATATTATAAATTCTTATACCAAAACAGAGATCGACGCTAAGATGGAAGATAAAGCAGACCTTGTAGATGGAAAAGTACCAACAAATCAACTTCCTGAAATGGATTATGTGCCAAATAGCGAAGTCGGTAATGCTGCAAATAAAATACCTAAATATAATGCATCTGGGCATTTGGTTTTACCAAATGGTGCTGAATTTTGGATAGGGTGATATTATGGCAGAGCTTGCAAAGAAATTACTTTTCAAGAAAGATGGCGTGGAGCAAACTGCTAAAGCCTACTCTACTGCGGCAGAAGTTGGGGAACATTGGGTAAATGCTAAGATAGACGGCGTTCCTGCTTATGTTGCTATTGGAGATATAGCAGACAGCAGAGCGACAAGCGGTAGGGTTAAAGGTAGTGGTGGCGATTCATACGCTATATTAAACAGTGGAAAGCCTCCCTACAATAAGGTTGAATATAGAACTCCAGGTACTTATACTATTACATTTGCTGCTGGAGTTACAAGTGCTAAAGCAACTGTTGCTGGTGGAGGTGGCGGTGGAGGTGGCGGTTCGTATAATGGTAAAGGAGGTACTGGTGGGAGCGGTAACCTAATTGTAGGCGTGAAATCAGTTACATCTTCTACACCTTACAGTGTTATTGTTGGAGCAGGAGGAACAGGAGGTGCTGGTGGGAGCGGATCTTTTGGTAAAGGAAGCCAAGGGGCTAATGGTAATGCGTCA
>ENA-OWPL01002021-OWPL01002021.1-human-gut-metagenome-genome-assembly--contig:-NODE-2021-length-10920-cov-2.816751_pt1 | contig 10920 bp, 10 predicted proteins | sample MGYA00248263_ERZ651844 | MGnify/ENA primary metagenome ERZ651844 (study PRJEB26924, sample SAMEA4378256) | human gut metagenome | biome: human gut; feature: human-associated habitat; material: faeces... | reverse complement strand
CAGCAACGCACGAACTGTTTGATATTGTGCGGTTGAGGTGGATCTGTGTTCGATTGGGTTTTGAGAAGGCGATCGTCAAAAACGGCATTATGATCCTGCAATTCGTTCACAATCAAAACTCTGCATACTATAAAAGTGATCTTTTCGGGCGGATTCTGCGGGTGGCGAGTCGTCCGGGAAGCAAATTTATTTTCCGTCAGAACAATAATAAGCTATCTGTTGTAGTTAGAAATATTAAGGATATTGCAGCAGCTACTGCGACGCTTCGGGAATTGGAGCGTGAAACTGCCAAATTACCTGCCGAATGAACCTGACCATTGACATTGGAAACACCTGTACCAAATTGACCGTGATCGAGAACGGTCAAGTGGTCGATTTTTTCCGTACAGACACGCTGTCGGAAATGAATATTGAGCAGTTGCTCGATAATTTTCCTGCTATTACGGGAGCTATTCTTATTTCGGCCCAGCAGGGGGAGACTATAGAGGCCATCAAAGCGTTGTTGCGCCGTCGTGTGCAACACTTCATCCATTTTGGACATGGGGTTTTGGTCCCGATCCGCAATGGCTATGCTACGCCGGAAACATTGGGGCCTGACCGTTTGGCTGCAGCTGTTGGGGCAGCCACTCTTTATCCGAACAGCGATGTGCTGATTGTCGATTTCGGTACGGCTATCACTTGTGATTTGGTCTCTGCTGAAGGTGAATTTCTGGGGGGCAATATCTCACCGGGTGCTGCTTTGCGTTTTCGGGCTTTGCATCAATTTACACATCGCTTGCCGCAATGTGAGCTGATCGATCGAGAGATCTTTATGGGACGTGATACGGTAAGTGCTATTGAAGGCGGTGTAGTCAATGGCATTGTCTATGAGGTCGAAGGATACATTCGCGATTTGGAAAAACGATACCCGTCGTTACGTATAATTTTTACGGGAGGTGATAGTAATTTTTTTGCTAAACGGGTAAAAAAGACGATATTTGCAACTTATGATCTGGTCGCCTACGGCCTGAACCGAATTTTAGAGTACAATGCGAAATAATTACCGTTTATTGGGTGCACTCGGGGCGTTATTATTGTTATTGCCGACGACCCTCTCTGCGCAAAGCAATAGTTTGAGTGCATTTTCTCCGTACACATTTTACGGATTGGGCGACATGTCGGTCCAGGGTTCGGCGTTTTTCCGCTCGATGGGTGGAGCAGGTGTTGCTTATAGCAATTATCTGCATATGAACTCTTTAAATCCGGCTTCGTATGCAGCAGTTATGCAACGTTCGGTGTTGTTTAATGTGGGCGGTGAGATGTATAACACCTATGCCAATACTGCCGACGCTAAGACTAGTTACAATACTTTTAACATTCGGGATATCAATATGTTGATCCCTTTGACTAAAGGGTTGGGTTTTGGTTTCACGATGACCCCATTAAGCGATGTCGGATATCGGGTTAAGATGACCGAGATGGATCCCTTGATTTTAGCCAATGTGGGTAACGTCGTATATGAGTATTTGGGAGAAGGTAATACGACACAGTTTAAATTCGGTTTGGGGTGGAATCCGTTTAAAAATTTTGCGTTTGGTGTGGATGTGATTTATTACCACGGTATTATTACACGTAATTTTAATACGGTTATTACACCCGTCATTTCTGAAACAACGGAAAGAACACTTTATGGCAAGCAACGGGAAATTTATTCAAAAGCCGGTGTAATCATAGGTGCGCAATATAATCTCCTTGCCAATGATTTGCGTCAGTTTACGATTGGTATGACATATCGTCCGCGGGTAAATTTACGACCGCAGTCGACTCGATCGATTGTTGCAGAGGCCAATTTTGTCGATACGATCGATGTGCAAAATTCTCGTTTTGATTATTATTTGCCCTCTTCATTCTCTGTGGGTTTGGCATATACAACTCGCAAATTTGGCGCCTTGCTCGATTATACGTTTGAGAAGTGGCAGGGTTTAAACGCTCCTGATCCGCTGAACGGGATTACCTATTCGAACAATCATTACATAAAGGCTGGTGTCCAGTTTGTTCCCAATCCTCAAGATGTGCGCCGCTATTTTAATCGAATGTCCTATCGTTTGGGCTTTCGGTACAATAACTATTACATGAATATCAACGGCCACAATATAGATGATAAGGCGATTACGCTTGGTTTCGGATTCCCGATTAGACAGGGACTATCGAATATTAATATTGGGTTTGATTTTGGTCAACGGGGATTGACGGCTTCAGGAGTCTATAATGTGCCGGCAACGGCCTCTGGAGGGATGGCCAGTTCGCGAGCCTATCAGATGGTTCGCGAGCGGTATTTCCGGGTTTCGATAGAATTGTCTCTCTTTGGAGAGGATTACTGGTTCCTCAAACCGAAATACGAATAATTCATTGTTGAGAGCGTGAAGTATTGCGGTACCATACGTTTTTCGGTAGCACTCCTTTTTGCAGCGAGTGCTATCTTGCTTTTTGGCTGTAAACAGAAAAAAAGTGCTTCTGCGGCGGATGTGCAGAACATGATGACTCAGCAAAGTGAAAATTTGCGTTTGGTTTATTCGAAGAATGGTCATCTTTCTTATCGTTTTGAGACACCGTTGTTGGAGCGTTATGAATTGGCTCAGGAGCCCTATATGGAGTTTCGCAAGGGGGTGAAAGTTGAGACCTATAACGATACGACTCACACCATTGAATCGACGTTGACAGCCAATTATGCGATTTTTCTCGAGAAGCAAGAGCTGTGGGAGGCCAAAGGGAATGTCATTGCAACCAATGCTCAAGGACAAAAACTGGAGACGGAGCAGCTTTTTTGGAATCAGAAGAGTGGTCGCATCTATTCGAATGTTGATTCGAAAGTGACCCAGAATGATGGCGAGAGTGTCATCATTGGAGAGGGATTTGAATCGGATGATCGGTTCCAGGAGTTTGTATTCCGTCGTCCGAAGGGGCGTGTTGAGGTGGATGTCGAGCCGAATCGTTCACCGGATACAACCTCCATCAAGCCCAAAGCTATCCCTGCCGATGCTGATTCGGAAACAGATCTTCCTACCATTCGTGAAGGAGAGGCGGTAGCCAAACCAAAGTTGTAGTCTCCCAGGTCGGGTTATTCTATATGATCTCTTTCCAGCTCTCTATTTAACAACTAAGGTTTTATTTATTGTTCAAAGCAAACAAAACACATTGCCTCCATTCGTTTGGTGGTGGAGGGACATGGTGTCATTGTGGGTTCAGGGTGCACCGGTAGAACAGGAGTTCAACTAGATTTGACCTGTTTGGTGACCTGCATGCATTCACGAGAATTGAAAAGTAGTTCACTCCGCTTATCTGCAACAAGATATTTGATCTCCTGTCTCCTTTATTAAACATCGAAATGGTTGAATTTGGATTCGGCCTTTTTGCTGCATAGAGAGAATGTCGAACATGTATCTATTTTTCGGCTTCAATGGAGAAATATCCGGTAAAAACTCCTTTGATTTCCAATGTATTGAAATTTCCAGTATTTTTGTGCGAGAGAAAGTATGCTTTGGAGGTACAAAGGCAACTGTCTTGATAAACCGACCCAGTTTCTCCATGGAACGGACCTGCGAATTTGGGTTGTTGAAAGTTTAAATGATTGGATGCGATCTCGTTGGTGACAATGGGGCTGCGAGTGTATTGATACGAAAAAGAAGACGGTTATTGACCGTATAGCAATATGATTCTGACATCTGTTCTTGTTGTTTTATTGGCGTTGCTCTTTTCAGCCTTTTTTTCAGGGATGGAGATCGCCTTTATCTCATCGAATAAGCTAAAACTGGAAATTGAGAAGAGTCGCAGCCCGCTTTTTTCATATATAGCTGGCCTCTTTTCGCGCCATTCCGGGCAATATATCACCACGATTTTAGTCGGAAATAATATTGCGTTGGTCATCTACTCTTTGCAGATGAGTATTTTGATTCACCTGTTGCTCGACCTTTTCGGGTGGCACGTCACGTCGGGTGGATCGTTTTTGATAGAGACCGTTTTACCGACTATCATTATCATTTTTGTAGCCGAATACATCCCCAAAGCGGTGGTGCGGATCAATCCCAATTTCTATTATCGGAGTTTTGCTGTTCCGGTCTTTCTTTTTTATCTGCTGTTTTATCCGATGGCACGGATCACCACCTTCATTTCAACCTTGATTTTGCGCATTTTTGGTCTGCCGGTGAATACGCGTCAGGGAGCCCAAACTTTTGATCGGGTCGATTTGGCGCATTTGATAGACGAGGCATCGGAAGGAGATGAGCAGCATGATAATGAAAAGGATATTAAACTGTTTCAGAATGCGCTCGATTTTTCGGGATTGTTGGTACGGGATTGTATGGTACCCCGTGTGGATATTGAGGCCATCGAACGCACCGAATCCATTAAAACTTTGACTGAGCGTTTTATTGATACCCATTTTTCCCGGTTGCCGGTTTACGAGGAGAATATCGACCGTATTGTCGGATATGTCAACACCAAGAGTCTGTTCAAACAACCCTCTTCCATAGATGAGATTCTTCAGCAGATCGACTATGTCCCGGAAAGCATGCCGGCTCAAAAACTGCTGACCTCATTCATCAAAAAGGGGCATTCGGTTGCTGTGGTAATCGATGAGTTCGGAGGCACGGCAGGTATGATTACCATTGAGGATATTCTCGAGGAGATTTTCGGAGAGATTGAGGATGAGCACGACGATCCCAGTTTGGTTGAGAAGCAGATGGGAGAGGGAGAGTTTATCTTTTCGGGACGTCTGGAGGTGGAGTATATCAATGAAAAATATCATTTGGGCATTCCGGAATCGGATGAGTATGACACGTTGGCCGGTTATGTGATCGATCGGTATCAGGGCATCCCTGCGGTTGGCGAGACCATTTTGGACGGCAATCGGAAGATTCGGGTTTTGCGGACGGAATTGTCTAAAATCGAGCTGTTGCGGATTACCTTGACGACTTCTGCCAGTGCGAAGAATGCTCAGAATTAAAAAAATAGTCCGTTGACGAACGGGCTTATAGGAATTTTATTATCTTTGGACTTCATTAACGGAAAGAATTTTGAATAAAAGGTTCCGTTTGGTGCAAAAAACAAATCGAATTTTTACAATATGGCAACACTCAACACTTTAAGAACGCGAGGCGGTGTGATCGTATCGATCGTAATCGGTATCGCGTTGTTAGCTTTCCTTTTGGGCGATTTATCATCGACCGGCAACATGATGCAAAACCGCAAGATGCGGGTGGGCGAGATCGACGGTAACAAGATCGGTCAGTTGGAGTATGCTGAGCAGGTAGATTATGTAACCCAGGTTCAGCAGGTAATGACTGGACGCGAGGCTCTCAGCGATGAGGAGCAACAGCAGGTTCAGAATTTTGCTTGGGATAATTTGCTGAACGCATATGTTCTTGCGCCCGGTTTCGAGGATGCAGGTCTGGTTGTTTCTGAGGCAGAGCAGACGGATATGGTGGATGGTACTTATCTGTCACCGGTGGTGACTGGTACATTTGTCAACCCCAATACTGGCGTTTACGATCCGGCTATGCTGCGTGCTTTTGTCTCCAATCTGGATCAGGATGCTACCGGTAAAGGAGTCATGGTATGGAACTACATGAAGGCTCAGATGATCAAACAGCGTGTTTTTGCGAAATATGTCAATTTGGTCAGCAAGGCTATGTATGTTACTTCGCTTGAGGTAGAGCAGGGCGTACAGAATGCCAACAACTTGAGCAATATTGCCTATATCGTTAAAGATTATGCAGCAATCCCTGATTCTACTGTAAATGTTTCTGAGTCAGAAGTTCGTAAATATTATAACGATCACAAACGTGCTTTCCGTCAGAATGCGTCACGTGAGATCGAGTATGTTGTATTTGACGTACTGCCTTCAGAGGAGGATTACGCTGCAGCAGAGAAACAGGTGAACGAGCTTGCTGCTGAGTTTGCTACTGCTGAGAATCCTTTCCAGTATGCAACACTCAATTCGCAGAACCAACCTGTAAATCGTTATTTGAGCGAAAACCAGTTGACCGGAGAATTGGCCGCTTATGCTTTTGGCCCTGACAGCAAAAATATGTATGGTCCCAAACTCGATAACGATGTTTGGATGATGGCGCGCGTAGCTGATGTGAAGATGCTTCCCGACTCGATCACTGCTCGCCATATTTTGGTTCCGGCAGACAAACAGGCCACGGCAGACAGTATTCTGACCGCTTTGAAGGGTGGAGCCTCTTTTGCCGAACTGTCTGATAAATATTCGATCGATCCTCAAGCTAAACAAAATGGCGGTAACTTGGGTACTTTCCAGCCAGAGCAAATGGTTGAAGAGTTCTCACAGGCTGTGATTGACAACAAAGTGGGTGACTATTTTGAGGTTCAGACCCGTTTCGGTATTCACATCGGACAGGTGACAGCAAAGAGCACTCCGGTTAAGAAAGTTTTGTTGGCTGTCATTACGCAAGAGGTTGAGCCGAGTACAATGACCCAGCAGACTGTATACGGCAAGGTAAGCCAGTTTATTGCGGCTGCGAACGGCTCTGCAGAGAACTTTGAAAAGGCTGTTGCCGACAACGCCCTGTCGAAACGCGTAGCACGCATTTATAACACCGAGCGTAACATTAACGGTATGGAGAACTCACGTGAAGTGGTTCGTTGGGCTTTCACTGCAGAAGAAGAGGGCGAAGTTTCGCCTGTAACCGAGGTGAACGGTAACTACGTGGTTGCTTTGTTGACCGGCATCCATGAGGACGGTATCGCTCCGATTGAGACGGTGTCTCAGTCGATCGCCTCAGTATTGCGTCGTCAAATTAAAGCTCAGATGCTTGCCGACAGTCTTTCAGGTGGTGCTTCACTGGATGCTGTAGCTCAGAAATGTGGTGCAGAGGTGAAGACCGCAACTGACATTGATTTCAACAGTTTCTTTGTAAACGACGGTGTAGGTGCGGAACCCGCCTTGATTGGTGCAGTTAGCGCAGTTGAGCCGGGTAAACTTTCTAAACCGGTTGAAGGTTTTGCTGGCGTTTATCTGTTCGATGTAACGGATCGTCGTCCAGCAGACAATGTGACTCCGGAAAGTGAACGTGCTCGTCTGGAGTCTATGGCACAGTCTTACCTCTCTGAGCGTATTTCGCAAGTGCTCGTTGAGGAGGCAGATGTGAAAGATTACCGAGTAAAATATTATTAATCGTCTGATTGGGACGTATGATAAAACAGATAGGGCTGTTCATTACGAGCAGCCCTATCTGTTTTATCCCTGATTGACGAGGCTTGACCTTTGGAATATTGCAGCAAAAAGATTATCTTTACCTAAACCATAAATTTGGGCTTATGTATGCGACATTGAAAGAGTGCCCTCTGTTCAGAGGTTTGACAGAGGAACAGATCAAGAATCTCCTTGCCGATGGTGGGGACTATACCTTGAATGAGTATCATGACGGTGATCTGATCGCACGGCGCGATACAGCCTATTCAGGGTTGATGATTATTTTGAAGGGGACGGTACACGGCAAAATGACCTATGCATCAGGTCGCAGTGCCGAAATCGAACCGATTGAAGCTCCGCAACTGATTGCACCGGCATTTTTGTTTGGTGGATATAACCGTTTGCCGATCGATGTGATTGCTGACGGAGAGGTGACGATTATGACGATTCACCGGGGATTCCTGTTTGAGTTGATGCAATCCAATGTATTGATTCTCTCTAATTTTGTCGATATTTTGTCAAATCGGGCCAATGTTTGGTCTCGTAAGATCTACTACCTTTCATTCCGATCTTTGCAGGAGAAGGTGGCCAGCTATCTGCTCGAACATATCAGTGCGACCAAACAGTCGTTAGATATGCCTGATATTACAATGATCGCTTCATGTTTCGACGCAACCCGCAGTGCATTGCGGACGGTGCTCGACGAGATGGCTAAAAAACGGTTGATCCGTTGCGATGACAAGAGCATCGAGGTGTTGAATCCACAAGGTTTGCAAGATATTCTCAAATAGTCGGCATGCGGTTGTTTTATAATGTCGGCATCTATTTGCTTGATGCCGGATTACATGTCGCTGGGTTGTTCAATGAGAAGGCCCGTTTGTGGTGTCATGGCCGTCGCGGAATCTTTCGTCGTATGGCTGAAGCTGTACAGCAAAGTAGGGTTGAATCGGTTAGCCATGAGGCGGAGGATGCTTCGCAAATCAAGCAATCAGGTCAGACCGTTGCGGGAGCGCAGACCGACGGGGCTGAGAACGTATCCAATCTTTCTGCCGAGAATCAGGTAATTTGGTTTCATTGTGCCTCTTTGGGTGAATTTGAACAGGGAAGGCCTGTCATTGAGGCTTTTCGTGCAGCACATCCTGATTGGAAGATTTTGTTGACTTTTTTTTCTCCTTCGGGATATGAGGTGAGAAAGAACTACAGTGGGGTAGATTTTATCTTTTACCTTCCGGCTGACACTCCGCGCAACGTGCGTTGTTTTATGGCCATATTTCGCCCGAAAATAGCGGTTTTTGTCAAATATGAATTTTGGGCCAATTATCTCTTTGCGCTGCAACGAAGTGGAGCGAATTGTTATTTGGTTTCCGGTATATTTCGGGAGGGACAATCCTTTTTCCGGCCGTGGGGCGGTATGTTTCGAAGTGTACTCGGAACATTTGATCGTCTCTTTGTTCAAAATGAGGAGTCTTTGCAGCTCTTGGCAGGTATCGGTATCGATCGGGCCGAGGTGGCTGGTGATACCCGTTTTGATCGGGTGTATGCCATTGCGCAGGCTGCCAAACAGTTGCCCGAGGTGGAGCAATTGGCCAATGGAGCCAATGTGTTTGTGGCCGGCAGTACCTGGCCGCCTGATGAGCAGTTGTTGTTGCAGTTGATCAATGCCCATCCCGATGTCAAGTTTATCATAGCCCCTCATGAAATTGAGTCTGCCCGGATCGAGCGGATGATTGCTCACATTGAGCGTCCGGCATTGCGCTATACGCAACTTACTCCACAGAGTGATCTGGCGGGTGCCGGTGTGTTGTTTATTGACACGATCGGCATATTGTCATCAGTTTACCGTTATGGCAAGTGGGGGTATATTGGTGGCGGTTTTGGTGTCGGTATCCACAATACGTTAGAGGCGGCGACATTTGGGTTGCCGTTGGCTTTTGGTCCCAATTATGCCCGGTTCAAGGAGGCTTGTGATTTGATTGCAGCCGGAGGAGCTTGCAGCATAGCGAACTATGATGAGTTGGAGCAGTGGTTTTCCGGTTTGTTGACCTCTGAAGAGGCGTGGAAACACAGCAGTGCTGCATGTGCCGAGTATGTTCAGTCACACAGAGGGGCGACAGAACAGATCATGTCTGTCATCGGAAATTAAGGATTTAAGTAAGAATATACTATTAGAAAAGAGTTAAGGCGTTGCAGAAATAAAAATTATCGTTATCTTTGCGAGCCTGTTCTTATGAACGGTCTGTTTGACCCATGGTGTAATGGTAACACTGCAGATTTTGGTTCTGTCATTCCAGGTTCGAATCCTGGTGGGTCAACGACGTCTGATAAACAACTGTTTATCAGACGTTTTTTTATGCATATACGTTGATTGTAGATTGAACGTAAAGAGAAGTAATCTTCAATTTTGGTTGCGTAATGTTAAGCTAAGCCAATGTGAATTTGCAATAGATTGGGCCTGGGTTTGTTGATTTGAGGCTTTAGAACTGATTGCTTGCTTGCATGATTAGCTTGCCTGAAAATAATAAAACAGATGCCGATGAATTAGATAAATTCATCGGCATCTGTTTTATTGGGGATAGATCCAGATTTACGAAACACTAGGGCTGTAAGTTCAATTAAGCTTAACTGCCTTTTGTCCGGATCTTTATTAAAATTGCCCGGGCATGGTGGCTCCTGCTGGAATGCGGTTGAAAGCCTCAGCAATTTGATCAGCAATCTGATTTACTGCTCCTGCCAGCTTTTTGCCTACCATCATCTTCATCATCAGCGGCAATTTGACATCGAGCACAATGCGCATGCGGGTATCTGTATCGCTGACGCTGACCAGTTGTAACCAGAAGGTGAAATCCATGGGAGATCCCTCGGCGCCGGTCACTTTGATCAATTTAGGTGCAACCTTTTCCACCATTTGCAGGTTGATCTGAAAACCTTGCGCTTTGAATGAACAGGTGTCGGTTGTTGCACTCCAACCTTCGACTTTGTCTCCGAGTACGGGGGTCAGGTGATTGAAATCGGAGAGCACGCCGTATATCATTGAAGCCGGTTGCAGGATTTGAACATGTTTGCTTTCGTATCTTTCCATGTGATTGAGATTCTTAAAGAGAGTGGGTGATGTTGAGCCTCAGTTTGTCGTATCCAGTTTATTACATATACATGGTGACAGGGCGATGTTTTGTTGATTCTCCTTTTCGTGGACACAGAGGTCGAAACAGGATTTTCCACTCTGCAATTGCTACAATCACTGTACGAATTGTATTCTCGGATAAAGGAATCAATCGCTTATTGAGGCGTGTTGTTGATAGTATGAAACCCTGTTTCCATACCTTCATGATGAGGGAACAGGGTCTCAATCATAAAAACTATTTTTTCCACGAGGCGGGATCGCGACGCCACTCTTTGAGGGTCTCCAGTTCATCCGGGTGAACATAACCCTGCTCAATAGCCATTTCGATCATGGTGTTGTAGTTGCTCAGCGTATCGAGTTTCACGCCGGCATTGGCAAAATTCTGTTCAGCAGTCGGGAAACCATAAGTAAAGATTGCGACCATGCCGAGCACGTCACAACCTGCCTTTTTCAAAGCATCGACAGCACTCAGGCTGCTGCCGCCGGTGGAGACGAGATCGGCAAGCTTCATCAGGTCCTGCAGCTTGATATACTCGGTGGTGATGGGAAGAACGGTCATAAGGGGACCTCTTTTCTTTTATTGTGCCTTGAGACGGACGGGAAGGAC
>ENA-OWPL01002013-OWPL01002013.1-human-gut-metagenome-genome-assembly--contig:-NODE-2013-length-10935-cov-3.800368_pt1 | contig 10935 bp, 4 predicted proteins | sample MGYA00248263_ERZ651844 | MGnify/ENA primary metagenome ERZ651844 (study PRJEB26924, sample SAMEA4378256) | human gut metagenome | biome: human gut; feature: human-associated habitat; material: faeces... | reverse complement strand
CCTTGGTGGGACCGCTCTGCTTCAGCAGGTTGCCCAGCGTATCGTAGGTGTAGGCATAGGCGAGGGTATCGTAGGGATAGACCTCCAGCCTGCGGGTGCTGCCGGTGAGCCGGTTCAGCGCATCATAGGTAAAGGCCGTGCGGCTCTTGAGATTTTCCGTAGCGTCGCTGTCCCGCTGGAACTCCGTCAGCACATTGCCCTCGGCGTCGTAGGTGTACTCATACTTGACCTTGGGCGTCTTGTTGTAGAGCTGGAAGGGATCGGTGTCCACCGTCTTGAGGAGGTTGCCCTCCGCGTCATAGGTATACTGCTCGATCCAGCCGTTGGGATAGGTCAGCTTGACAGGGCGGTTGGCAGCATCGTAGACATAGGCGTAGGTGCCGTCATCCGCGTCAATGACGCTGGTGAGGTTATACACCGCATCGTAGAAGCTGCGGGTCTTGCTGCCGTCCGGATAGGTAATGCCAGTCTGATTGCCCACGGCGTCATAGGTGTAGGAAACCGTGTTGCCCTTGTGGTCGGTCATCTTCTGGAGGCGGCCCAGCAGGTCCAACTCGAAGGTGTTGGTGCCGGTCCAGTCATCCATCTGCACCAGTTCGCCGACCTTGTTATACTGGTAGGAGACCTCCTTTGCCCCATTGTAATTGATTTTCTTCACCAAATCAAGGGCGGTGTAGGAATACCGGGTCACATAACCGTCCGCGTCGGTCTTGGAGACCAGATTGCCGTTGCCGTCGTAGACATAAACGGTACTGTCGCCAAGCGCGTTGATCTCCTTCGTGACCAGATTCCGACCATCGTACTCATACAGCGTGATCTCGTGGGAGTCCACGCCATTGAGGGCATCCACACGGTGGAGGTCGGTGGAAATGAGCTGGTCATTTTTATTGTAGGTGAATACGGACTCCGTGCCCAGTGCATCGATGGTCTTTACAATGTTTCCATTGCCATCATAGACATACCGTGTGGCATTGCCGTTGCGGTCCTTGACCTGCACGATGCGGTCTGTGGCATCATAGGTGAAGAACTGCGTATTGCCACGGCGGTCTTTCACACTGGTAACCCGATTCAGGGCGTCATAGGTATAGGTCACGGTGCCGGCAGCATCCGTCATGGAGGTGAGGTTGCCATTGGCATCGTAGGCATAGCTGGTCACAACGCCCTTGGCATTGGTCTCGCTCTTGACATTGCCTGCCAGATCATAGGTGAATGTGGTCGCATTGCCCTTGGCATCGGTGACCTTGATGACCCGATCCCTGCTGTCGTACTCAAAGCTGGTAACATTACCCAGGGCATCCGTCATGGAGATCAGACGACCATCCGCATCATAGGCATAGGCGGTTTCCGCACCCTCTTCATTCACGGACTTTACCATACGACCATCTGCGTCATAGGTATTGTACGCGGTATTGCCTTCGGCGTTGGTGCTGGAGACTGCGCGGTTCAATCCATCGTAGGTATAGCGGGTGGTATTGCCGTTGCCGTCAGTAGAGGAAACCGTGTTTCCCTCATTATCATACTGGAAGGAGAAGGTATAGTCCTCCGCGTTGGTATAACTGGCAAGACGATCCAGCGCATCATAGACATAAGTAGTGGCATTTCCTTCGGCATCGACAGCTTTGACAATGTTCCCGTTATGATCGTACTCCGCGCGGGTCACGCCGCCATTGGCGTCCGTAACGGCAACAGCGCGGCCAAGGGCATCATAGGAATAGCCGGTCGTATTGCCGTTGGCGTCTGTAACCGAGGTCATATTTCCCGTTTCGTCGTAGCGATAGGTTGTGCTCCCGCCCAGAGCATCGGTAACAGAAGTCACATTGCCGACAGCGTCATAGGCGTATGCCGTTTTGCCGCCCATGGCGTCCGTCATCTCGATCAGTCTGCCGTTGGCATCGTAGGCATAGGAGATCACGCCGCCCAGTTCATCGGTGGCAGTCAAAACCTGACCGTTGGCATCATAGGTGTAGGCAACAAAGCCGCCATCCGCGTAGGTGATCTTTGTGGCGCGACCCAGCACATCATATTCGTAGCCGGTCACGTGGCCCAGTGCATCCGCCGAGGATATCTGACGCCCCAGCGCGTCATAAGTGCTGGAAGTCTCCGCGCCCATGGCAGAGGTGGTCTTGGTCATCTGACCGTTAGCGTCATAGGTGTAGGAGGTCGTGCTGCCCTCAGCATCCACCATGCGGATCAAACGATTCTCCGCGTCGTAAGCATAGCGGGTGGTGTGGCCGTTGCGATCCGTAGTGGCGGTCAGATTACCGTTGGCATCGTATTCGCTGACGGTGCTCTTACCGAGTGCATCGGTGATCTTTGTAAGGTTGCCGACGCCGTCATAGGTATATTGGGTGGTATTGCCATTGGCATCTTTGACGGAGGCAGCACGTCCAACGCTGTTGTACTCGGTAGAACTGACGCCGCCGACAGGATCGGTGGTGGAAACCAGTTGACCGTTCCGATCATAAGCATAGCGCCAGGTATTGCCGCGGGCATCGGTCATGGAAACAATACGGCCGTCAGCATCGTAGGTATAGCGGGTGACCGCTCCGTTGGCGTCTGTTGCTGTGGTCAGATTTCCGCTGTCATCATAGGTATAGCGGGTCACATTGCCCAGCGGATCGGAGATAGAGGTCACGTTGTTCTGCTCGTCACGGGTAAAGGTGGTGACATGGCCCATGCGGTCGCTTTCGCTGATGTTGAAGCCGTTGCCATCCACCGTGTAGGTCTGCTCGCTGCCATCGGCGCCGATGACCTTCACCAGTTTCCCGGCCTCGGTATACTCATAGGAAGTGACTGACCCCATGGCGTCGGTGACTGTGATCAGGCGGCCCTGCCCGTCATAAATATAGGCGGTCACATTGCCCAGCGGGTCTGTCATGGACGTGCAGTTACCCTGAGCGTCATAGGTGTAGGTCGTCTGCGCACCCAGCGCATCCGCCGCGGAAGTGAGATTGCCGTTGGCATCATAGACATAGGAGCGGGTCATTCCGCGGCCATCGGTAGCGGAAGTCATATTGCCCTGATGGTCGTAGGTATAGTAGCTCGTATTCCCGTTGCGGTCACGGATCATGGTCGGCATCCGATTGCTGTCGTACTCGAACCGCTCATAAGTGCCGTCGGCGTAAGTGATTTTGGTTTTGTTGCCCGCGGCATCATAGGCATAGGATGTGCGGTTGCCTTCACGATCCGTCCGGCTGGTGACTTGATTGAGATCGTTATAGGTCACCGTCTGGCTGCCGCTGGCATCTGTAGACTTGGTGATCCGGCCCTGCTCATCAAACCAGATCTCATGGAAATAGCCGTCCTCGCCGGTGCAGGTGTTGTGCCGCCCATCGAAATCGTAGGTAAAATCAAAGGTGCCGAAGTTTACGGCATACTGATGGACTACACGGCCCTGTGCGTCATATTCATTCTCTACATAGATCTCACCCTTGAGATTCTGAACAGAACTGAGATACCCGTTGCCGTCATACGCATAGCGCAGGCTGTCTCCATCAGGGTTTTCCACTTCAGTCAGGAGGCCGCCGTCATAGGACAGATGGATGCTGCGCCCTACGCTGTCCGTCACCGCAGCGATATTGTCACCGCTGTAGGAGAACGTAAAGCTGCCGGCGCCGTTGGACACGCTCCGGAGCTTGTCACCGTCATATTGGAAGGACAGCGTATTCCCACTAAGATAGACGATGCTCAGAATACGGCCGCTATTGTCGAAGCGGTAGATCGTCCCCGCCTTATCCGTCATGGCGTAACCGCTGCCTGTCTGCACCAGCGAGTAATCACCGCAGGCGTCAAAGCTGCCGTCAAAGCCGATTGGGAAATAAAGCGTAACGGCTCTCGGCAAATGGGCGATCACGGAACGGCCGTCAAACTCCAGCGCATAGGAGAAGTTGGACGTCCAGCCGCCGCCAAGCCCGTAATTTTCATCCGCGTGGACAGATTCGTAGTAACGTGTAAATTCCAGATCATCCTTGCCGTACAGCGCAAGGTCACGGTAATTCCATGTAAAACTGCCGCTGAGCAGATCCACAGGGTCGCCGCTGCAGGCCAGTTCATCCCGAATTGCGATCAGATCATCCCAGGAATTGATCGTCTCGAAGGTGTCGATGGCCTCACCTTTCTCCGGCACATCAAAGCCAAGAAAGCTGTTGTAGATCGCTGTCCGGGGCGTGCAGGGCTGCATGACGATGACGTAGCGGCCGCCGCTGGAAATACGGGTGAGGCTGCCGCTGTCATCCCTGTAACTGCCGTCCCACAGAACTATATTCTGGATGGTGTTTTCACTTTCTTCGGCAGCATCCGTCAAGCCGAAGAAAGCGTGTGCGCTGGGCAGGACAGAACTTTCCGGCAGATAGTCGATCTCCGCATTGATCTCCGGCTGCTCCTCCGGTTCCACGTCCGAAACAGCTTCAACAGATTCTTCTGCAGAAGGCTCGTCCTCAATTGCTGTCACCGGCACATCTGCCTTATCCGTTTCCACCGCCTCCGAATCCACCGTATCCGCATCGGCAGGTGTCGTGTCCGCATCATCTTCCAATGGTTCCGCATTTGCAGAGGGAGCAAAGGACTCCTCTAGCCGTACCTTGCCCCGCCCTTGCGGTAATCGTAGAAGATGTAGTTTTCCTGAATACCCACCTTATTGACCCACCGTTCCCAGTCCTTCGGCAGCGGCGGTGTCTGAGAGAGCTCCGCATCCCACGGATCGGTTTCCTTTCTGTGCCGGCGTTCCAGTTCAGCATCACGAACGGCGCGCTGAAATTTCAGAATAGCTTTCAGCTGCTTTCTCTTCTGCTCGTCCATTTCTAAATGGATCGTCTGCGATAAAGCCTGCATTCAAGCCTTCTTTGCCAGCGCGGAAGAGAATTTCACCTGCAGGAAACCAGCCATATCGCAGTAGAAGTATCTGCGCTCGCTTTCATCATAAAGCTCCAGCACATCGGATGGGGCAATGCTGCGGCCGTGATAGTCCGGGGGGAACGCCTGATTATAGCGTGCAAAAATGCGTTCCAGAATATCACGTTCATCTTGCCCGACCGGGCAGGTTAGCTCACCGTCGTAAACGAGTGTGTATTCCGCCGCCGGGGGCTGCTGAAAGCCGGCCTTGTGCAGCGCGTCAATGCCGCCAAATGCGAAGGCGCGCGTCTCACCATGCTCCAGATCCAGCTGATAAACACGAAACCGCTGCATTTTGCGCTGACTGTCCAACAACTCCCGAAAAGAAACGCCGGGGGCAGTCTGTAAGTACGCATCGTATTCCTGCTCTGTCAGCCCCAGATACTCCCGCAGGGAAATACTGTTCACCTTCATCGCATGCCATTTTTCCGTACAGGCTTCCAGCATTTCCAGCCCGCATAGGCCATTAAGATATTGCTCCTTAAATGTCATTCCTGGATCCTCCTTCATTTTCTGTTCTTTCCGGCGCAGCGCAAGCTGCCAGTCATCAATGCCCTTGTAATTGGGATTCCATGTGAGCCTGCGGCAGCGCATCCCGTGCCTGGCCGCCAGCGCATAGATCTTCGATGCGCCTTTCTCCACCATTTCATTGCTGTATTTATCCATGTCCTCCGCCTCGATGATCTCCTCCGTTCCGTTTCGGTGCAGGAACGCAAACAGTTCATCCAGCTTGGCGGTGTTGTTGGCTCCCAGTGTGGCAACAAAGGTCCTGTGCATCAGCGCGTGAGCGACATCCGCCTTGAGGCAGCCTTCCGTCACATATACAACGCGGGAGCAGGGGTCGCCCACAAAATGAATGGGGCTCCCCGAGGTCGTTCCCATGCGCTTTCCCGTGGAGGACAGCGTCAGATATTTCACGCCCGTTTTCTCCGGTGGATTGTCTTTATCCTTGAGCGGGTGATCCAACCGGATCTGTGCGCCGCGGATCAGACCGTCTACACCGAAGATGGGAATGATGATGCCTGATGTCCGCTGGTGGAATTTGACCGTCCAGCAGCCGTTATCATCCACATAGAAGCCGGGAACACCCTGCACCCTGCAGCCAGCCTTGACCAACCGATTTGTCAGGGAGCGGCACAGGAAAGGGGGCGGCGTGCTCTTGAAGCCAAAGCGCGTAATCTCATCGTCGGACAGCCCCCGCACAGACTGAAGGTGTGCGCGGTGCGCCGGAATGAGGGTCAGCATGGACAGCAGCATGGAGAGAGTCTGATGCACTTCCTGAACAGAAGCCGCGTCAGACTGCTCGGCCTCCGTAGGCGCCGTTTTCTCCGGAACGGTATAGTCCGGTGAAAAACCATTTACCGCCAAAGCGTCGCAGATCTCCCGATAAGCGTCTGAATTGCTGACGCCATATACCTTTGCGTAAAGGGACAGCATTCCGCCGCCTTCACCGCAGTAGTTACAGCGCCACAGGTCTTTTTCCGTGTTCAAATTCATTTTCCCCCGGCGGTCACCGCAGATAGGACAATCCACATACACCTGACCGGGAGCCCTCCGCCTGATATTCAGGCGGAGGAGCCCGGCCACATCCATAATGCCAAAGGGGAGATCATGCTTTTTCCCGTAATTCAAACCAGCATCCCTCCCAAGACGCGAAATTTACGAATGGAAAGCGGTCAGCTTGCCTTTAACTGCTGCGAACCGCCCATCAGAAGCATGGCGGCAGCCTTCATAATATTGCTGCAATCCTCACAGAGATAGGCGTAATATTTCAGGCTGGAGGGACGCTGCTCAGAAACCTGTGCCATCGTCCAGCCCTTATTGACGCCGGTGGTTACGACCAGCTCCGCGGCTTCCCCTTCTGTCATCAGCGAAAGGATCTCGTCCACCGTCATATCGTTCGAATATTTCGGCGCAGCCGCTGTCGATGCCGCTGCCGGCATATCGACCACAATAGGTTTCACCGTCTGCGCTGTTTCAGCCCGCTCCGTGACAGCAGGCTCCGCTGTTTCCGAAGGAACCTCCTGCGCCTTTTGGGGCATAACCGGATCAGGCTCAGAAGCCGCAGTTCCGCCGCTTAACGCCTGCAGCAGACTCATGGCGTCTGAAACGCTTTCCGCCTGCTGGGTGGGGACTGCCACCTGCTGATTTGCGCTGGGCGTCTTTGCCGCCTCCTGCGGTTGAACCCCTTGCGGTGTAGGCACTGCCTGTACCGGATGATTTTCGCCGATAGGATCTTCTCGCTGCGGCGCTGCGGCTCCATTTACCGCCGGAGCAGTCTCCTGACGATTTACAGTGCCCGTTGCGACTTCCTGTTTCCCATCGGCCTGTGCATCTACCGCCGCAGAGGGGTTGATCTCACAAAGCTGGATGCCGAAGCCTGCATTATCCAGCGCCGTTTTCAGCGCCTCGTCCTGCGCGGCCTGCACATAGCGTCCGGCAGGAGCCTGAGCCTTTTCCACCGCCGCGGTAAAATTGGTAATGGGCTGGTTGTCCTCTCTGGACAAAAATACCTGCGCCTCATAAACGGCGATTTGGTCTGTGATCTGCAGCCGGTTCAGCAGCATTTTTCCATCGGGGCAGGCCAATCGGAACCAGAGCCGCTGATAGCGCGGCTCCAGCTCGATTCCGCCGTTGGCGTTTCTTTTCAGAAAGCGCAGCGGATCAAAGCCCTGCACCCTACGAAGCTGCTGTACGGCAGGGATCGCCTGGGTCAGCATGATTCTTTCTCTGGACATGGTTTGATACTCCCTTCATAAAATAAATAAGAGATGACTGTGCGTTTTTTTGCACATTCATCTCACATTAACTGGCACGCTGCCATCCCTCGCCCTCTTCGTTACGGAGGGCCTTGCGCGTGACTGCCTTATAGTAGAGGGCGATGCGTTCGCCCAGCATGGTATTGCGTTTTCCTTTTCGGCTCCGATGGATCGCCATATACAGCGCCCTTTTTTCACCCACCAGCAGCACACGGCGCTTGGCGCGGGTGATTGCCGTGTAGAGAAGATTCCGTGTCAGGAGCACATTATGGGCTGCCAGCAGTGGAATAATGACCGTATCATACTCTGAGCCCATGGATTTGTGGATCGTAATGGCATAGGACAGCTCCAAATCATCCAGAAGTACCTGCGGGCAATCCATATAGCGGCCGTCAAACTCGATCACGACATTGGTACCGCTGATCTTGCGGATCGTGCCGATGTCACCGTTGAAAACACCCTCGCCGACCTGCTTGCCGGAGCGGTCATACAGCTTGATGTCGTAATTATTCCGCATCTGCATCACGCGGTCATTGAGGCGGAATATCTTTCCGGCGTACACGATCTCCGGTGTCTCCGGCGATGCGGGGTTGATCTCCTCGCGGATAGCTTCATTCAGGCTGTTGACCGATGCCTCGCCCTCGGAGCGGAACGGCGATAAAATCTCCACCTGCTCGATTCCTTTTGCGGCGATCTGCTCCTGATACAGCTCACGGATGATGCCGGCAGTCTCCTCCTGGCTCTCTGCCTTATGAAAGGCAAAGTCCTCACCATAGTAGAGCGTCGTTTTGCCCTCGTTGATAAAACGGGCATTGTGGGCGATCAGGCTGTCCTGTGCCTGACGGAAGATCTCGTCCAGCACCGTGACCGGCACGACACCGGAGCCGATCAGCTCGTGAAATACATCACCGGCGCCCACACTCTCTAACTGGTCTGCATCACCGACCAAAAGGACTTTGGTGCCGGGGCGCAAGCGTGAAAAGAGCTGATGGATCAGCCACATATCGACCATGGAAGTCTCATCCACGATCAGGAGCCCTGCCTCCAGCGGTTTCCGTTCCCGGTCTTTCTTGGATTCCGAATCACCGTGAAGCCCCAGGATGCTGTGGAGCGTCTGTGCTTCATCGATCCCCGTTGCCTCCGCCATACGCCGGCTCGCCTTACCTGTGGGCGCTCCGAGTACGATCTTCTGCTGAGGATAGAGCTGACGGTACACTTCGATCACTGTTTTCAGAACCGTAGTCTTGCCGGTGCCGGGGCCGCCTGTGATAATGGACAGGTTATGCCGGAACACCATCTCCACGCCTTCTGACTGGCGTTTGGACAGGTTGAGCCCTAAGCTATGCTTCACTCGCTCCAACGGCTGCGTAATGTCCACCACCGTCGGCTTTGCCAGAAACAGCTCTACCGCTTTCTGTGCGGTTTCGCTCTCCTGCAGGAATTGCTTGGGCAGATACACATTGCCGTGGTTCGATACCACCTCATCCTGCCGGATCATGGCAGACAGCTCCTGTTCGACCTGGCTCATGGGGACGCGCATCTGTGGGAGGGGTATCCGCTCATTGAGCAGCTGCATAGCCGCTTTGAGCAAAGACTCCGCCTCCAGATAGAGATGCCCGTCCTTTGTCCGTGCGTCCTCCAGCGCATAGAACAGCGCACCAAGAACGCGCTTCGGATCACGCAGGTCTCCCCCGGATTTTTGCACGATGGCGTCAATACGCTTAAAACCGAATCCCGGCACCTGACAGAGATTGAAGGGACTCTGTCTCACGATGTCTGCACAGGCAGGGCCGAAATGCTGATAGATCTTCTGCGCGGTCGTCGGCGTGACCTTGAACGGGGCCAGCAGGGTCATCAGGACACGCATCCGGCTGGTTTCCGCATAGGCGTCCTTGATCTCTGCAAGCCGCTCCTTTGTAATACCGCGGATCTCAAGAAGCCGGTCTGGCTGATGTTCCAGAATCTCCAGAGCATTGATGCCAAACTTTTCAATGATCGCGTCGGCGGTCTTTTCTCCGATGCCCTTCAGCAGACCGGAGGCAAGATAATTGCGGACGCCCTCCAATGTGGGCGGCACGATTTCCTGCCAATGATCGACCTGAAGCTGGAGCCCGTATTTTCCGTCCTTCCACTCTCCATCCATCTCGATCTTCACCGTATCCGTCTGCGGCAATTCGATGCCGACGGCGGTAAAGCGGATCAGGTGGTCGTGATAGCGATAGGGGCTCCGGGCTTCTGTGGGTACGCTGCTGTCCTCCGTTTTCATCCGAAGAACAGAATATTTGCTGGACGCATTGAAAAACAGTACCTTGTCCAGTGCTGCAACAATGCTCACAGCACATCACCTCCGTTTCTTTTCACGCTGCCTGCAAAGCAGCTTTTTTCACATGGAATCTTCGCCATTCAGACACCGTGACATACTGATCGTAAATATCAGGGTGTTCGTCCTTCAAACGCTCTAAGGCGTCCTTCGATATGCCTGCGGAGCGTACCGGATTGTAGGTTATGGTGTAGCTCTCCGCAAGACCGTTATACACGGCGGTACAGCTCGTGCCCATTTTCTCGATGAGCATACCCTTCAACCGTTTGATGTCCTTGTCCAGCTTGCTCACATCAGCCGACAGCGCCTTTTTCTGCTCTTGCAGGGAGAGAAGCATGGACAACTGTCCAAACTGCGTCTGTCCCAACAGCACAGGCGGCGCGTCCTTGTCCGCAGGCCCCAGCTTTCGCCGCAGGCTTTCGAGGATCAGGTCACCATCCGCTTCCACATAGGGAGGCGGCGTTTTTGTGAGGACATGATTCTCCCAGAAGTCCCGTTCCAAAGCAATCAGTTCTTCTTCATAGGCCATGTCACGGTCGATACGACGGATCATCGCCTCGTCTTCCGAATTTCCGTAAAGGCAGCAGAAGTAGACCCGGTCAATGTTCATGACCGCCATGTAGTGCCGCCCCTGCGATTCGTAGTAGATAGGAACGATTTCCTCGCCGTTGTACCACCAGTTATCCTTGGCGTTATAATTCGTGGTTTTGATCTCAAGGATGGCTGTTGTACCGTCCGGCAGTTCCACCATATAATCCAGATCCGCCAGCATCCAGGGATACAGCGGGTGCTGGAACATGAATGGTCGGCGGTAGATCTTATAGCCCGTCTTATGAGCGAAGATCTTGGCAACCAGCGGCTCCAGCAGAGTTCCAACCTCCAACTGGACCCAGTTTTCGTTATCGTCTGCCGTGACGATATTCAGCTTGTCATAGTAGAGATCCCGCCCGGTGCGGAACGGTGAAA
>ENA-OWPL01002012-OWPL01002012.1-human-gut-metagenome-genome-assembly--contig:-NODE-2012-length-10939-cov-2.674109_pt1 | contig 10939 bp, 10 predicted proteins | sample MGYA00248263_ERZ651844 | MGnify/ENA primary metagenome ERZ651844 (study PRJEB26924, sample SAMEA4378256) | human gut metagenome | biome: human gut; feature: human-associated habitat; material: faeces... | reverse complement strand
ATACAAAAGCTTTTGTTGCATAATAAGTAGACATATAAGGTCCTGCACAAAGTCCGGCAATAGAAGCCACATTCAATATACGGCCTTTCTTTCTACGTTTCATTGACTGACCAAATACATAAGTCATCTGCATTAAAGCCACTATATTCAATAAAACCATCTTCTTCTGTTTTTCCCATGATGAATCATGAAAAGCACCATGATCTCCAAAACCTGCATTATTGACTAGAATATCAATACTTATATCATCAAGTACTAAATCATTATATAGATCTACGGCAGCATCTTCTCCTGTAAGATCCATCGCAATCACTTTGATCTGTACATCATATTCAGATAATTCTGCTTTCACTGCTTCTAGTTTTTCTCTATGACGTGCTACAAGTACAAGATCATATCCTTTTCTCGCAAATACACGTGCACATGCTTTCCCTATTCCATTAGAAGCACCTGTAATTAATACTGTCTGTGACATCTTTCTCACCCCTTTCTACCATCATACTTTATCTTGACATTTTGTCAAATAAGCTATCTTTACTTATACTCTCCATACCTAACATGACTTCATCAATATAATTATCAATATAAATCAAATGAGGCATATCGCTCATCTTAAATATCTTTAATAGTTCTTCTTCTACATAATGTTCATCAATACTTTGAGCACATATTACAATAGCTTCAGGATTCAACATTCCAATAATACTCTGTAGTTCTAAAACAAGTCTTTTACTTCTACCTTTCATAGATCTTCTATTCTTATAATCTTCATGATTTATAACAGGCAAGAAACAAGTTTGTCCAGCAATAGAACTCTTTCCTTCTACAAGATGTCCATTAATAACTATTCCTAAACGTGAATCACCTTTTGAATCCAACAATACAATAGAATCATATTGCATATGCTTAATATAAGCACCTATAGCCCCCATATACACATCATTCTTTACAAATACTCGTTGTTTATAACGATGCTTTATATCTATATCACAATCAGGTAAAGAGAGGCATATTGTATGCACCTGTTCATTCAACATTTCTTCAATAAAAGAACATAATACTTCATAATCTAGTTTAGATACATCTCTTCTTTTTTCTTCCATCATCTCACTATAGAGATTATAAAGACGTCCTATGACTGTTATTGTTTTATCATGCTTATAAGCATATATACATAATGTTTGTGAAAACTCTCCATTTACTGTATAAGACATACTTGGTCTTCCACCAGTAGATTCTCTATATCCTGCTTTAATTACAAGATTACTTTTCAACATCTCTTCTAAAAGACTATCAATCGTAGATAAGGATAAACCAGTATAGAATACTAATTCATTCTTTGTACACCCTCCTTGTTTTACTAATGATTGAATAATCTTAATAACATTCTTTTTTCTAACACCCCTTATTTCATCCATGCTCTACCCTCCAGTAAGCGCTTACCTTATTAATAAAATAGAAAGAGAATCCTTAACGATTCTCCTTGATTCTAATCTTTCTTTTAATAAAAGAAATTAATGTGATAAAACCAAATAAAATAGCTGTGAATACAACTAATGCAATCACATAAGAAAAAGATGACTTCTCTTCTTTTTGAACCTTCTTAGTCTTAGTCTTTTTCTTAGTCTTTTTTACAGGTTCTTCCTGTTTTGGTGTTTCTGTAATAGTGTCTTCATTTTTCTTTACTTCTACTCGTATTGATACTTTACGTGTAGACTGATATAACTTACCATAAACTGTATATTTACCTGCTTCATTAAAAATCTGATTATCCCAGATAATCTTAACCTTCTTACTTGTCTTATTAGAATAACTAACAGTCGCATATTGTGGTAATTGTGCTTCTACTCCTGTAGTTGTATAAACAACTGCAGGAACACTTACACTTGTAACAGATGCATATTTTACATGAACTGTCTGTGTAATAGTCTGATCATAAATATGACCATTTAAAGAAAATGTATGTACATACTTTAAAGCATTATCATCATAATTATCCCAGCGTATGATTTCATTTGATTGATCTCCATTAGACCATGTTACAGAAGCGGTTGCAGGTAAAGAGAGTGCTTCTCCTATAGTCACTGTTTTATTAGCTAAATCATCAATATGTGTTATTTTAGCTGCTTCTACATTCACTATACAGCTAGTGGTTACCTGTAAATCCGCAATAGTGCCTGTGACAGTAAATTGACTCGCATTTCTTGTCTTATATAAGCTTTCATCAAATGTATTCCAGTCAATATTATATTCCTTCTCACTACCATCGTAGAAGGTTACCTTCGCCTTTAATGGGAGTGATGGGGCTTCTCCAGAAGCAGTTGTCACTTCACCATCATAGCTGACATTGACTACATGATTATCTGCATAAACTGGGCTTATAAAAAACAAAGACATCAATAAAACTATGAATATCTTTCTCATTTATTTCACCTCTTATATCTATCTTATGCTTAATTCAAATAATAGTAAAGATTAATACTACGAATTAACCTAATGCGACATCTAGAACCATCATCAAAGTAAATCCTACTGAGAATAATAATACACCTAAATGAGAATGTTCTCCCTGACTCATTTCAGGAATTAACTCTTCTACTACAACATACATCATAGCACCTGCTGCAAAACTAAGTAGATAGGGCATCACTGAGATAATATAACTTGATAATAAGACTGTAATAAAACCTCCGATAGGTTCTACAATACCTGACAATGTGCCATACATAAAAGACTTCAATCGAGATGCTCCTGTACTTCTTAAAGGCATGGATACAATTGCGCCTTCAGGAAAGTTCTGTATTGCGATACCTATTGATAAAGCAAGTGCTGCCATGGCAGTCATTCCTTCATTACCTGATAAATAAGATGCATAGACAACACCTACTGCCATTCCTTCAGGAATGTTGTGAATAGTGACTGCAAGTACTAACTTGATCGTTTGAGACAAGTGACTACGTGGTCCTTCCTGACTATGATCTAAATGCATATGAGGAATCAAATGATCAAGTAATAATAAAAATAGTATACCTAACCAAAATCCTATAAGTGCAGGAATAAAGGTAGAAGATTGATCAAGTGATGGAATGATTAAACTCCAGATAGAAGCAGCCACCATTACACCTGCCGCAAATCCAGTGAGTGCTTTTTGTATATTTAAACTTAATTCTTTTTTCATAAAGAACACACAGGCTGCACCTAGTGTTGTTCCTATAAAGGGTATAATTAAAACCATATGAATACCTCCCTTACTCATACTACATAAATCAATTAGTTAATTCAAACTATGTGATAAAGAAAAAAGATAAGCATGGGGAACACTTATCTTCTTTCTTGTATTTACACTTGTACTTTGTAGTCTAACGAAGGGAAGGGATTGCTTGACTACAATATATATAATACTTAATGAATGTGTTAAGATTATAATTCGATTATGTCAAATTGTGTGAATCCTTGTTCCCAAACAAATACATATCATCTATAGGAATAATATTCCTCATATATTGTGTGAGATCTATTTCTTTGAGAATAACATCTCCTACGACAGATACATTATAGTTGTATTCATTTCCGTCTTCATCAATTAACTGAATACGCCACCAATCACGATTTGTAGAGGATGGATGATTAGAAGATTCAAGAAAGAATTCTTTTAATAGTTCTAAGAGTGTTTCAGCTTTTTCTTGACCTATATTCACTCTTTTACGTCTTATAATTCTTCTAGAATTGAATCCATCTCCGTAATTGTATCCAGTAAACCAGATGTGTCCATCACGCATAATGGTTAAACGCTGACTGACTTCTACAAAAGCATCCGGTTTTACTCCACGTCCTTTCGCATCTGAATAAAGTATGATTTTAGATAATCTCATGACGAACACCTCCTTCAATACATTTATTATAATTAATCACAATAAATGTATCAAACATTACAACTATTTTGAAAAAAATAATTATATGAAGAGTAATCCAATAGTATGTACGATAAAGGCACAAATCCAGGCAATGACACACTGGAAGATGACTATCTTCACAGCCCATGGACCACCTAGTTCTCTTCTAATAGAAGCGATAGCTGCCACGCAAGGTGTATATAATAAACAGAATATTAAGAGTGATAATGCCCCTAGAGGTGTAAGTATTGTCATTAAAGATTCTGTTCCTTTAAATAATACTGAGAGTGTAGAAACAACACTTTCTTTAGCCATAAATCCAGCAATGAGTGATGTAGAGATTCTCCAGTCACCAAAACCTAAAGGTTTGAAGATTGGTGCAATGAATCCTGCAACCATCGCTAGAATACTATCCTGTGAATTAGAAACTAAATCTAATCTTAAGTTAAAGCTCTGTAAGAACCAAATGACAATAGAAGCGATAAAGATAATACCAAAAGCTCTTTGTAAGAAATCCTTGGCTTTTTCCCATAATAACTGGAAAGTAGTCTTTGCGCTAGGCATACGGTAATTAGGAAGTTCCATCACAAATGGAACAGCTTCACCCTTGAATAAGAAACGCTTAGAAATAAGGGCTGTAATAATACCCATCACAATACCAAAGATATATAATCCAACCATGACAAGTCCAGCTTGTTTTGGGAAGAATGCAGCTGCAAAGAATGCATAGATTGGAAGCTTTGCAGTACAGCTCATAAATGGTGTCAACATGATTGTCATCTTACGGTCACGTTCTGAAGGGAGTGTACGGCTGGCCATAACACTTGGAACAGAACATCCAAATCCAATCAACATTGGCACAATACTTCTTCCTGATAAACCAATCTTTCTGAGTAGTTTATCACTTACAAAGGCAACACGCGCCATATATCCTGTATCTTCTAATAATGATAAGAAGAAGAATAAAATAACGATAATAGGTAAGAAACTAATAATAGAACCAACACCCTGGAATACACCATCAATAACTAATGAATGTAATACTGGGTTAATATTCCAAGCAGTAAGTCCTTTATCTACAACTTGAGTCAAAGCATCAACACCTATTTCCATAAGTGACTGTCCCCAGGCACCAAATACATTAAATGTTAAAAAGAATACTAGTCCCATAATAACGATAAAAGCAGGAAAACCTGTATATTTACCTGTTAAAATTTCATCAATCTTACGGCTTCTTTCTCTTTCTTTACTTTCATGTGGTTTAACTACTGTTTCTTTAACTAATTTATTAATAAAGGTAAAACGCATATCCGCAATAGCGGCTGTACGGTCTAAGCCTCTTTCTTCTTCCATCTGTGAAATGATATGTTCAATCATTTCTTTTTCATTTGTATCAAGGTCTAAGGCTGCTTCTACTCTTGCATCGCCTTCTACTAATTTATTAGCCGCAAAACGTAATGGAATACCTGCTCTTTGCGCATGGTCTTCAATTAAATGCATGATGGCATGTAAGCATCTGTGTACTGCACCACCTTCATCATTTTCATCACAAAAGTCCTGTCTTAAAGGTGCTTCTTGATATTTCGCTACATGGATAGCATGATTCACTAATTCATCAATACCTTCATTCTTAGCAGCAGAAATAGGAACAACTGGGATACCCAATAGTTCTTCCATCTTATTTAGATGAACATAACCACCATTACCTCTTACTTCATCCATCATATTCAGTGCTAGAACCATTGGCACATCAAGTTCCATTAACTGCATAGTGAGATATAGGTTTCTTTCTATATTTGTTGCATCTACGATGTTGATGATTCCTTTAGGTTTTTCATCTAAGATATACTGTCTAGATACTAATTCTTCACTTGTATAAGGAGATAAAGAATAAATACCTGGTAAATCAGTTACAAGTGTTTCTGGATGTCCTTTAATAGACCCACTCTTTCTATCAACAGTGACACCAGGGAAGTTCCCTACATGTTGATTAGAACCTGTTAATTGATTAAATAATGTGGTTTTACCACAGTTCTGATTACCTGCTAACGCAAAGGTAATCTGTGTTCCTTCTGATAAAGGATTTTCAGTCTCTTTATCATGATATTTACCACCTTCACCGAGTCCTGGGTGAATATGGTGTTTAATAGGTGGAATAGGTGTATGATCTTCTACACCTTTAGTTGTCATATCTATTCCAATCTTTTTCGCATCATCTAAACGTAATGTTAGCTCATAGCCATGAATACGTAATTCCATTGGATCACCCATTGGGGCGAATTTTTCCAGTGTTACAACAGAACCTGGTATTAAACCCATGTCTAGGAAATGTTGTCTTAATGACCCAGAACCTCCTACATAAGTCACTGTAGCACTTTCCCCAATCTTTAATTCATCTAGAGTCATAAAAAACCCTCCTTCATATTCTCTCAACAAGTATAGCACAAAAAAGCTTCCTTAAGTGGAAGCCTTTAAGTATTTTGTAGGTATAATCTTTGTAAGATAGATATTGTTTTCTGAGAGATAGAACTTGTATCCATCTTCATACATCTGTTTAGTATCAATAGTAAAGACATATGGTTTCCCATGTCTTGAACCAACCTTCGTTGCGGTTTCTATATCTTGAGATAAGTGGACATATATACGTGCCTGACTTAATATACCTTCTTCTAGAATAGAAGGTACAAAACGAGTCGCTGTACCATGATAAAGAATATCAGGTGGCTGTACTTCTTTTAAATCTACATTCACAGGAATAGAATGTCCTTGATTCGCACGTATTCTTGTATGATCTCCATTATATGAATAGCGCTGTTTCTCATCTTCTCTCACAATCATATCTAAGTCTTCTATTGTGATATTTAACGCTTCTAATATCTTTTGAACATCACCATAAGCATGTTCATCAAGTTTAATACCTATACTTTCTGGATGATGTCTCAAAATATAACTTAAACGTCTGCTTTTTCGCTCCATAATGATTTCTCTAACACCTTACCTAGTGCTTCAAATAATTCCTGTTCCTTGTCTCCAAAACGACCTAAACTATTAGAATCAACATCCAATACCGCAATCACTTTACCTTCCTCATCATGTAAAGGGACTACAATTTCAGACTTTGCTTCTGCATCACAGGCAATATAGCCTGGGAATGTAGTCACATCTTCAATAAGAATTGTCTGATCTCCCTGTACACATACACCACAGGCCCCTTTACCTACTTTAATATGTGTACATGCTACTTTACCCTGGAAAGGACCTAAGACAAGTTCCCCTGCTCTCATCATATAAAAACCTACCCAGCTTAAATCATCAATCGCATCCATGAGTAACGCACTTGCATTAGACAAGTTAGTCACAAACCATTCATTTGATGAAATAAGTTCTTCTAATTGTTTTATTAATAACTCCATTATTATTCCCCCTGTGTATATTCCTCATAAGATACAATCGCATTGATTGGTTTTCTCTTATCATGCATTGGTCCAGGTACACAATCTTCTCTTGGATAACCAATAGGTAAGATCATCACTGGTACATAATTTTCAGGAATATTAAACTGTTTGATTATCTCCTTATAATCAAAAGAACCTACATAAGTAGACCCTAATCCTAAATCAAAGAGTTTAAGCATCATGTATGTAGCCACAATAGACACATCTACTTCACCACATTCTCTATTATGCATATCCTTCCATGATACAGATTTGTCATAACATAAGATCATTGCGAGAGGCGCATGGAAATGATATCTAGTACATTCCTTTAGTTTTGCAAGATTATCTTGATCTTCTACTACAAGAATTCTTTGTGGCTGATAGTTTACAGCTGTAGGTGCTATTCTTGCAGCTTCTAATATTTTATCTATTTTTTCTTTTTCAACCTTCTGATTAGAAAACTTTCTAACAGAATATCTTTCTTTTAATAACTGATCAAATTCCATAAGTTTGACCTCCTTATAGAACTATTATATAAGAAATACTCTTCTATATAAATAAAAAGCGGTCGAATGACCGCTTCAATTCATTATTCTGCAGGTTTTACAGATACTCCGAATTTCTTTTCAATCCATTTCTTAGTGCTATCGCTCTTTAAGATTTCAACAAGTTTCTTAATTGCTTTATTGTCTTTATTTGATTCTTTTACAGCGATGATATTCTGGTAAGTCTTTGCAGCTTCAGAATTTGAATCTTCAGAAGTGATGATCTTATCAGTTACTTTTGCATCTAATGCATAGTTACCATTAATAATACCGAAATCAACATCAGGTAATTTAGAAGCCACCTGTGCAGCATCTACTTCTACTAATTCAACTTTTTTGTTGTAAGATACAACATCTTTCTTAGTTGCAGTTACACCTGCATCTTTCTTTAATGTAAGAACACCATTGTCTGCAAGTAATAATAAAGCTCTTGCTTCATTAGTTGCATCGTTAGGAATTGCAATCTTAGCACCATCTTTGATATCAGATACTGCTTTATATTTAGTTGAATATAATCCTAAAGGTTCAAAGTGAATAGCTCCTACTGATACTAAATATCCATCATCACCCTTCTTATAACCTTTGTCTTTGTTGTAAGAAGTTAAGTATGGCTGATGCTGGAAGAAGTTTGCATCTAATGAACCATCTGAAGTAGATGGGTTGATGTTAGGATAATCTGAGAATTCCTTAATCTTTAATTTATATCCAGCTTTTTCAAATTCTGGCTGGACATGCTTTAAGATAATAGCATGAGGTGAAGTTGTTGCACCTACTGTAATAGTTTTAGAATCTGACTTACTTCCACATCCTGCTAATGAGAAAGCTAAAAGACCTGCTGTAAATACTTTTAAAATATTTGTTCATAATATTCTCCTCCAATATATTAGTGTGTTGTTTTTTCTACGAGTTTGTCACCAATTGCCTGAACAATTGAAATTAAAATAAGAATTAAGATAATAACGACGAATGTGATATCTCCCATTGATCTCTGTAGACCATATCTGATTGCCATATCACCAAGTCCGCCTGCGCCAACAGAACCAACAATCGCAATCTGTCCAACTAACGCAATAAATGAAATTGTAAGACCTCTGATCATCCCTGGAATGTTTTCTCTTAGATAAACATCAAAGATAATTTCTTTTGTACTGAGTCCCATCGCAATACTTGCTTCAATGATTCCTGGATCAATTTCCATAATGGCTGATTCCATCTGTCTTGCGACAAATGGTGCTGTTCCTATAACTAGAGGAACAAGTGCACCTTCGATACCAATTGTTGTACCAAATAAGGCACGAGAGAGTACTGCAACAGTAGGAATCAAGATAATGAATGGGATAGATCTAAATAAGTTAATAATCTTATCTAAGATCCAGAAAACGGGTTGATTTTCTTTTAAACCATCTTTTCTAGTGACTACTACAATAACTGCTAATAAGATTCCAATAACCACTGAGATTAAACCACTGATTACCAACATTAATAATGTATCAATAATAGCTTGTGGGAAATCTGAAGCAAACTCTATAACGTTTGGAAATAGCTTAGTTACCACGTTTAATCACCTCCACTTTAACTCCCTGTTGTTTTGTGAATTCTAATGCTTTCTTGATATCTACATCTTCACCTGTAAAGATTGTAATAAGTGTACCAATTGGCTGTCCCTGGATAATTTCTACATTTCCAAAGATAATAGAACAATCTACATTGTAATCTCTTGATAATACTGAAATTAATGCGACATCTGTATTAGAACTCTGATACTGTAATTTCACCATCTGCTGGTTTTCATTTAACTGTGTAATACGATGATTGTCTTTGATCAATTCATCAATCTTATTAAGATTATTTGTAGTAGCGATAAAGTTCTTAGTAATCTGATGCTGTGGATTAGAGAAGATATCAACAATACTGCCCTGTTCTACCACACGACCATCTTCCATGACTGCCACCTTATCACATACTTCCTTGACTACAGCCATTTCATGAGTAATTAAAATAACTGTTAAGCCAAATTCTTTATTTACTTTCTTAATAAGCTGAAGAATACTTTGTGTTGTCTGAGGGTCTAAAGCACTTGTAGCTTCATCACATAGAAGTACTTTAGGATTGTTGGCAAGCGCTCTTGCGATTGCAACTCTTTGTTTCTGTCCTCCAGATAACTGACTTGGATAAGAATCTTTTCTTTCTACCAAATCGATAAGTTCGAGTAATTCTAAGACTCTCTTTTGAATCTTATCTTTACTCCAGCCTAGATGTTTTAATGGAAAAGCGATATTGTCGTAAATAGTACGACTGTTGTAAAGATTAAAGTGCTGGAAGATCATTCCAATCTTTTCTCTTTCTTTTCTTAAATCTGCATCGGATAGTTTTAATAAATCTTTATCCCCAAATACAACAGCGCCGCTATCAGGTTTTTCTAATAAGTTGATACATCTTACTAATGTAGATTTACCAGCCCCTGAGAAACCAATAATACCGTAGATTTCACCTTCTTCAATATTCAGACTGACATCCTTGACAGCATGGACATCGCCATCTTTAGTCTTAAAAGTCTTTGTAACATGTTCTAAGTGGATCATGTTCTCTCTCCTTCCCTTAAATAAAAAACGTTCTCATCCATATAATAGGACGAGAACGTATCGTTTCGTGTTACCACCTAAATTCATTATTAAGTCACCTTAATAACCTCTTCGAGTACATGCATACTCTATCGCTGTAACGGGCGCTCCCGTCATGACTTACATTTCAGCCATGCAACTCCAAGACCATCTTCCTATAACTTCCCTTCATTCCTTCTCAGCTAACGGAACTCTCTGTATAAGTTTCATTACAGTACTCTTCTTTTCACTGTCTTTTCTTGATGTGGTTTCATCTTAGCACCACAAATTTAGTGCGTCAACACAAAACACGATAATATCTACTATTTTAGTAGGATTATAGTTTTATAAAATAGGGTACCATAGTTTTAAACTATATCAGTGTGTAAAAAAAGGATCTGTATTTCTAGGGTCTTTAATTTTTGTGGGGGTCAGAGCTTCGCTCTAAATATTTGGGGGTCTTG
>ENA-OWPL01002009-OWPL01002009.1-human-gut-metagenome-genome-assembly--contig:-NODE-2009-length-10944-cov-4.488199_pt1 | contig 10944 bp, 10 predicted proteins | sample MGYA00248263_ERZ651844 | MGnify/ENA primary metagenome ERZ651844 (study PRJEB26924, sample SAMEA4378256) | human gut metagenome | biome: human gut; feature: human-associated habitat; material: faeces... | reverse complement strand
AATTTTAGGAAAAGATGTTATAATATATACAGAAGATACTCTTGGAGCAAGAAATAATAAATATACAACTTCAATTGGAATGATAAAATACTTTATAGATAAGATGGAAGTTAGAGGAAAAGAGTATTCGATGATAGATGAGCAAGATGAAGAGTTACTAATAAATCCAAATAATAAGAATTCAAAGGGGAAAGCTAGTATTACCAAAATATTTGGAAACTTTATTGGAACTAAGGAGGATTAAAAATGAATAATATGTTTGGTTTAGAAATGGATCAATTAGCAAAAATTAAAGTAATTGGTGTAGGGGGAGGCGGCTGCAACGCTGTAAATAGAATGATAGATGAGAAAATTGACGGAGTGGATTTTATCGGGGTGAATACCGATAAGCAGGCATTGCAGCTCTGCAAGGCTCCGAAACTGTTACAGATCGGTGAGAAGCTGACCAAGGGTCTTGGTGCGGGAGCCAAGCCTGAGATCGGCGAGAAGGCAGCTGAGGAGAGTGCAGAAGAGATTTCCGCAGCTCTGAAGGGTGCAGACATGGTATTCGTCACCTGTGGCATGGGTGGCGGTACCGGAACCGGAGCTGCTCCGGTAGTGGCCAAGCTTGCGAAGGATATGGGCATCTTAACCGTTGGTGTGGTAACGAAGCCTTTCCGTTTTGAAGCAAAAGCCCGTATGGTCAATGCATTAAACGGTATCGAGCGTATCAAGGAACACGTGGATACCCTGATCGTAATCCCCAATGATAAGCTTCTGGAGATCGTGGACAGACGTACCACCATGCCGGAAGCACTGAAGAAGGCGGATGAAGTACTGCAGCAGGCAGTACAGGGAATCACTGACCTGATCAATGTTCCCGCTGTCATTAATCTGGACTTCGCTGATGTACAGACCGTTATGAAAGACAAGGGTATTGCTCACATCGGTATCGGTGAGGGCAAGGGCGATGACAAGGCTATGGAAGCTGTCAAGATGGCAGTGGAGAGCCCTCTGTTAGAGACTACGATTTCCGGTGCTACCCATGTTATCATCAATATTTCCGGTGACATTACCCTGGCAGATGCTTCCGATGCGGCAAGCTATGTTCAGGAGCTGGCAGGAGACGATGTAAATATTATCTTCGGTGCCATGTATGATGAGTCCAAGTCCGACAGTTGCACCATTACGGTTATTGCTACCGGTCTGGAAGACAAGGCCAACAACGGTGTACAGAATCGTCTGGGAGGAGGCGCTGCATTCAGACAGCCTGCTTCCCATATGACTCCCAGTTCTCTGAAGGGAATGAATATACAGTCTACCGCTCCTACGACATCCCAGGGACAGGGAGGACAGGCTCCGAGACCCATACAGCCGGTGCCCGGTATTCATAAGCCTACAGATATCAGAAGCTCTGTAGAAGAGAAATCTCTGAAGATTCCTGATTTCTTACAGAGAAAGTAATACTTAGTATTTGTTTTTATCATAACGGAACATAATAAGAGCCACGACACAGAATACTGTGTTGTGGCTTGTTTTGCGTGGAGATTTTAGGAAAGTATATTAGTCTGCCGTTCTCTTTTTCCTGTGTAAAGAGACAATCCTCTCACCCAGTACGAAAAAGGCACCAATGGCACAGGGTAACAGCATGGTGGTGAACCGGTAGAGAAGCACGGCAGACAGGGCTTTGGCCTCCGGCAGGAGACGCCGGAACAGCAATGTGAAGACGGCTTCTACGGATCCGATCCCCGCCGGAGTGGGGATGACCCCCGCCAGCGACTGGCTGAGGGAGGTCAGAGCAAAACATTGCAGGAAAGAAAAGGGCAGATCGCCGGATTCTCCTCTAAGAGAATTGCAGAACACGATCCAGGGGATGATATACCAGGTAGTGAATTTTAATACATTACACAGAAACAATCGAAGTAGCAGTAATGGATCTCGTAACAGAGACCGGCTTTCCGCCTGTAGCAGGGCAAGCTTATGCCCGGCATCGGTGAGTTTTTCCTCCCAGGAGGGATGCTTTGCACGGAACCGGTTGGCCAGCAGATTACAGGCAGTCTGCATCCAGGGTACGGTAGCGACAGCTAACAGAACTCCTGCAATCACACAGACTCCTGCAAATCCCAGCAGGATATAACATTGATAATCGGCAAATGAAGCATGAATAAATCCATAGGTTGCCAAAAACAATAGCAGACTATAGACTGCCATAGAGACCTTGTGGACAATATATTGGAAAAAGTACATGCCGGTGGCATTGGAAACCGGGATACCGGCTTTGTTCAGGTAATAGATTCCTGCGATGCCGGAACCGCTGCCCAGAGTGGCTGTCTTATAGAAAGAGCAGTAGAAAGCATTACAGAATCCCTTCAGGCGGGGATATTCCGGGTGTGTTTTATGCACGATCAGCCAGGTGATGTGCCCTTCGCAGAGGTGATAGAGAATCACACTGAGGAATAGAACAAGGATGACCTGCGGGGAGACTTTGGAAAGCTCTGTGATCATATCTTCCATGGAATCCTTGAAGCTATAATACAGAATGCCCAGCAACAGGCAGACAAACAGTAATTTCAAAAGATATTTCAATATAGAGCTCAACACTTTACCGGAATCATGACGCATCATCGCTCCCTCCTTTATCATAGTCTCATTGTCTCTCTTTTTAGGGAGAAGGAAAAGAAACAAATCTGAGAAAACGTAGCCTTTTTCACGCTGAAGTTTATTCTTTTTTTAGAATAAGGTAACAGATTAAATATTGATTGTCCGGCACAAAATAGCTATGATTGTTTTATTACAACAGTTTTAGACCATCTTACAAGAATGAGGAAGGAATCCTATATGCAGGAAGTAAAACAACCTAATAAAAAACCGTTTATCTTTTACTATCTGATCGCGTTGGTGGCGATCATGCTGATCAACAGTCTTCTGGTACCGCAGATCGTACAGCGGGCAGTGAAGGAAGTGGATTACAACACTTTTATGCAGATGACTTATGATAAACAGATCGATGAGGTACAGGTCCAGGACAATCAGATCGTATTCACGGCAAAAGATGACAAGACCATCTACAAGACCGGTCTGATGGATGATCCGGACAGAACGCAGAGACTGTATGACAGCGGGGCAAAATTCTCCAGTGAGATCGTGGAGGAAGCATCGCCGGTTTTAAGCTTCCTGATCAGCTGGCTGCTGCCGTTGATTATCATTATTGGCTTCGGACAATTGATGTACCGTCAGATGGCAAAAAAGGCCGGCGGTGACTCTATGATGTTCGGCATGGGCGGCATGGGCAAGAGCAATGCGAAGGTCTATGTAAAGTCTTCCAACGGTATCAAGTTCACTGATGTGGCAGGAGAGGACGAGGCGAAGGAAAATCTGACAGAGATCGTGGAATACCTGCATGACCCCGACAAATACAAAGAGATCGGTGCTTCCATGCCGAAGGGTATCCTCTTAGTAGGCCCTCCCGGAACCGGTAAGACGATGTTAGCCAAGGCAGTAGCCGGAGAAGCCAATGTTCCCTTTTTCTCCATGTCAGGTTCGGAATTCGTGGAGATGTTCGTAGGTATGGGTGCCTCCAAGGTCAGAGACCTGTTCAAACAGGCGAAGGAAAAGGCTCCCTGTATTGTATTTATCGATGAGATCGATGCCATCGGTAAAAAACGTGACGGACAGGTGGGCGGTAACGATGAGAGAGAACAGACACTGAACCAGCTGTTAACAGAGATGGATGGCTTCGAAGGCAACAACGGTGTCATCATCTTGGCGGCCACTAACCGTCCGGAGAGTCTGGATCCGGCACTGCTACGTCCCGGACGTTTTGACAGACGGGTGCCGGTAGAGCTTCCCGACCTGAAAGGAAGAGAAGAAATCCTGAAAGTGCATGCCCGCAAGATCAAAGTCGCAGATAACGTAGACTTCAATAAAATCGCCCGTATGGCATCCGGCGCTTCCGGTGCGGAGCTTGCCAATATCGTCAATGAGGCAGCTCTTCGTGCAGTCAGAGATGGACGTAAGTTCGCAACCCAGGCAGACTTAGAAGAGAGTATTGAAGTAGTCATTGCCGGTTATCAGAAAAAGAATGCCATCCTTACAGATAAGGAAAAGCGGATCGTGGCATACCATGAGATCGGACACGCACTGGTGGCAGCGAAGCAGACCAATTCCGCACCGGTACAGAAGATCACTATTGTGCCCCGTACCTCCGGTGCACTGGGTTATACCATGCAGGTGGAAGAGGAAGGCAATCATTATCTGATGAGCAAGGAAGAGATGGAGAATAAGATTGCCACACTGACCGGCGGACGCGCCGCGGAAGAGATCGCTTTCGGGTCTGTGACCACCGGAGCTTCCAACGATATCGAACAGGCTACCAAGCTTGCCAGAGGCATGATCACCCGCTACGGTATGAGCAAAGATTTTGACATGGTAGCCATGGAGACTGTGACGAACCAGTATCTGGGTGGAGATTCCGCCCTGACCTGTTCCATGGAGACCCAGACAGCCATCGATAAGGAAGTGGTGGAACTGGTGAAGAAGCAGCATGAGAAGGCAGGACAGATCCTGATGGAAAATCGTGCTAAACTGGATGAACTGTCTCAGTATTTATATGAAAAAGAGACCATTACCGGAGAAGAATTTATGAAGATATTGAATTCCTAAATGGTTCCCGGAGAAGACGGAATCGGCGTTTGTGCCGGTTCCGTTTTTCGTTAAGAAAATCTTAATCATATGGTAAAGGCATCTTAACCCGTGCCTGCTGTTATCTTAAAAAAGAAACCGCTATACTTTTCCTGTAAGAAAAAGTTGTGAAACGACACAGCAGAATGGGAGAGAAAGATGCAAAACAGAAACTATTTGAATAACAATAACATGCAAAAAGGAATCGCACTGGCGACCTGTATGGCAATCGTCATGGGACTGTTCACCGGGTGCGGGAAGAAGAACGATCTGCAGATTGCAGCGTCACCTGATGAAGTGCAGAAAGGGCGATATGTAGAGACGGAACTCTCACTTCCGGAGGAATGGAAGGACAAAAATATCAGCCAGATCTTTCGTTCGGGTGATGAATTACATTTTCTCGTGGCAGGAGGATCGGAAGGTCAGGTCTCTTTAGAGGAATGGATGCTGGGCGAAGGGGATACTCTGACGGAAGTGACGAAGGACTGGCTGAAGGCGCTTCCCGAGGGAAAGGGTCTGGAGAGCAGTGACAGTTTTACACTGTTGCAGGATGCGGAGGGGAATCAGTACCTGTACGGTAACTGTTACCGGGACGAGGAGAACTCTTCCGCACATCTGTGGAAGGAAGCGGACGGCAGTGCGCTGGATATTACACCACAGAAGTGGCTGGAGCCTATGGATATGGATGGCTATCGGTTCTATGATACGCCGCAGTATGTGACACTGGCAGAGGATGAATTGTTAGTGGGACTGTCTTATTTTTCCCTGGATGTTGTACTGGCACAGGACGGAAGCCTGGTGAGCAGCCAGGAGAGCGACAGCCTGACAGACAGTGGCAGTCTGTCGGATAATAAGTGGGTCAGTGCTGTGGGAGATACGTTGTATCTGGCACAGGCAGATGAACAGGGCTCTGTGAACGGATTGTTACAGATGCAGCTGGATGGAAATAACGGGGCAAAAGCTAAGGGAGTGATTCCCTTTTCCCAGGACAGCTATAGCTCTGCTTATTTCAGTGTACTGGAGGACGGCACAGTCTATGCGGCGGATGCAGACGGATTCTTCCGCTGCAACGTGGGCGATACCAACTGGCAGAAGCTGCTTCAGGGAATCGATACCGGTTTTTCTCTGTCGGATCAGTGGTGCAGGGATATTGTGGCATTGTCGGACGGCAGTGTATACGCATGGTTTGGAAGTGAGAGCGGGGATAAAATAATGATTTATCGGTATGATCCTGACGCGGTGACAGAGGTGACCGAAGAACTGACGCTGTATACCGTGGAGGAGAGCTTCTTTTTACAGCAGGCTGCGGTGCAGTATCATAAGCAGCATCCGGAGATACTGATCCATGTGGATGCGGCAATCTCCATGACGGATAAATACAGCGGAAATGCGGATTATCAGCAGATCTATCAGGATCTGAACACTTCCCTGACCTCCGGCAACGGACCGGATCTCATGGTGATGGATCATCTGAAACTGGACACATATGCCTCTAAGGGCTTGCTGTTTAATCTGCAAGAGATATTGCAGCCCATGGAAGAGGACGGAACCCTGCTTTCCAACATCACAACAGCCTATGAAGAGGCGGATGGAAGACGGTATGCGGTGCCGCTGCAATTCGGATTATTGTTAGCTGTCGGCAGGGATGTGCAGCCGAAGGAAATGAGCAGCATGGACGCTATTGCAAAGGCGGTATCCGGAAAGACGGAGAGTTATCTGGGAGACCGTACCTGCGGCGAACTGGTGGAAGAGTTCTATCCGTTGATCGTGGATGATATTTTACAGAACCGTCAGGTGAATCGTGATACCTTACGTCCCTGGCTGGAAGATTTGAAGAAGATTGCGGATAACTGTGGTATCCTGCCTTCCAGAAAAGAAGGCCGTGCAGCGAATATCTGGGATCTGGGATCTGATGTGAAGCTGGTACTTCAGGAGACTGACGGCTTTAATCAGGCAATGACACCCTATGCTGTGGCAGAACTGTTGAATGCCAATGTGGTATCCGTGGAAAATGCATTTTATCCGAAGATGGTCATTGGAATCAACAGCCGGAGTGAGCATGTGGAGACGGCAAAAGACTTCCTGCGTTTTGCTCTGTCCGAAGAATTACAGAGCGTGGATACCTATGAGGGATTCCCTGTCAATGCAAAAGCGTTGGAGACGCAGGCAGCAGCAGACCGCAGCATGGCGGAAGCCTATACCACCTATGATATCGACGGCAGTACCGCAGAGTTCGCTATCAAAGCCTACTCTGAGGAGACCGCAAAACAGCTGATGGATCTATGCAAGACTGCAACCCTGTGCCTCAAGGAAGACACTCAGATCGAGACTTCCCTGACCGAGAGCTTACAGGCATACCTAAACGGGCAGGCGAGTGTGGAGGAAGCCATGGATGCTGTGGAAGGAAGCTTGAAGATGTATCTGGCGGAGTAGCGCTCCGCCCTTAAAAAGAGATGTGCCCTAACCGGCACACCTCTTTTTCAGCATAATACCGCCTGACTGGCAACAGTGTCTGTGCAAGCGGTACGTTCCTTGCAATTTTCTATATTTGCTAGATTATTACCGCCGAAATTATTGCATTGGATTTTGAGGCGGTAATAGGACCAGGAAAAAAAGTATATATCAGAAATCATCCTCGTCAGCATTGTCATTCCAACCGGAAGTTATGTGAAGTTCACCGGTTTCCAGATTCATAGACATATTGTCACCCATACGCATATGAAGATTCCCCTCTGAATCAACCCCCATGTTGTCGGAAGTAGGATAGATAAAATTGCCGTCGTCATAATTAAAAATAGAGTTACACATCTTGTGGATTCTCCTTTTTATTAAAATATTGGTTAAATGTGTCATAGGTTTCATTCAATTCATCAATAAGAAATTGTATTTCTGAATCGGATGACTTTGCCGTAACATGAACTACATTGGTGATGAATCCGTGGTATGGTTTTAAATATACAGGAGTTGTATAAGCCACGAACCCTGTTTGAGGATAAAAATAATAATTTTTCCATGCTTCATGTATATAATGGGAATTGCTATAGAAAGAACCGTTAGCACTTTCGTAAAAGGCCGTGAGGTTTTTTATACTGTTATTCGTTAACTGTAATAATTTTTTTAATATAGATTTATTGTATGTAATTACTTTTTCCAAAATATAAGAAACGTTCCTGTTTTTTTGTCGAATCATGATATCAAGAACAGCTCCTGAATACGGAAAAATAAAGGAACTACTTTCTTGTCGTGGACGAGAAGGGGTAATTTCAAAATTTTCAAAAAAGTAATTAAGAGTTCCTTTGGAACTGGAAGCAATACATTGTATCATATTATCTATGTTTTGAGAACTTGGAAGTTCATCGCTGCGCGGATGAAAAGCATACATACAACCTAATGTATAAAGCATCGGAAGTTCTCTGGCATGCAACTGATCCAGCACATCAAAATCGTTGTTTTTTATAGCGAGAGTAATCATTTTAAAACGGAGATCGTCAGATTCTTTTAATGTAATGTCAAGAATATCAGTAAATCCGATTTCCCTTCTTTCTATGCTGGTTCCAGCACCAAAACCAATGTAATATTCGCCCGGATCATTTCCAACAAACCAAATGTAGTGGCTATCCATGAGATATTTCAAAAAAGAATAATTACCAACCTCTAAGGCATAATCAATGATGGTTTTATTGAATTCGTCAGGATTTAAGACGGGTTTGTCCTCTCGTTGGAGGTATGCTTTCCATTCAGAGGGATCCTTGGAACAGGCAATGGAGTAATTGGTAGTTCTGTTGGAAATAGGTGCCAGAACAGCTCCGGCACTTAGAATATCCTCAATAGATACCTGAAGAAGTTCCGAAAAAATAGGAAGATCTTCGATTTGTATGCCCTTATTGCCTTTTTTGATCTGACAGATGCGGTTTTGGGTTTTTTGAATTTCCTCAGGAGAGGGATCAAAATGATAGCGTTGTTTGAAGTAAGCTATCCCAAATTGACGGTCACTCTTATATTTACTTTGTTTTATCAAATCAGCAAGATGGTTGCCGATTTTTTCATTCGTCGCAGTATGAAACATATGAATTACCTCCTTTGTGCTCATCATAAATGAAAGCAGTGAAAAAAGATATAACTATAAGGAATATGCAAAAAGGATATATATAATTATATATAAAATAATATATGCAAAAAGGATATATTACAATGAGTATTTAAAACACATATTTATTGCAGCCAAAGAACTTCTATGCCAAAGTGAATACTAAGCATAGAAGTTTTTTGCACAATTTCTCATATCGTGTGACTGGTGTTCTACAGTCGATTCCCACAGGAAAGTAACTTGTAAACATAGGATAAAGCCGCTATAATTTTAAGTATAAGAAAGGCGGTGGAGAATTTACTTATGCAGATTTATGTGGATGCGGATGCCTGTCCGGTGGTGGACATAGTGGAAAAAACAGCAATAAAATATCAGATTCCGGTAACACTTCTGTGTGATACTAACCATGTGCTGACTTCCGGTTACAGTGAGGTGATAGTCGTGGGAGCCGGCGCGGATGCAGTGGATTATAAATTGATCAGTCTCTGCCACAGGGGAGATATCGTGGTATCTCAGGATTATGGCGTGGCAGCTATGGCACTTGGTAAGGGAGCCTACGCAATCCACCAGTCCGGCAAATGGTACACGGATGAGAATATTGATCAGATGCTCATGGAAAGACATCTGAATAAAAAGGCAAGACGTGCTTCTCAGAAAAATCATTTCAAAGGTCCGAAGAAGCGGACAGGAGAGGATGACGAGAGGTTCGCACAATCCTTTGAACGGATGGTAAAAGCAGCACTGGAGGAATCAGAATGATACTTTTTTCAAAGAAAAGCGAAAAGAAGACTTACGACCGGAGCAATCAAAAACCTGTCATCAAAGCCAGCATCTGCAACGGCGAACAGGTGGCGGGATTCAAGGATATCCATACGGGAAAATTCGAAGAAGTCATGCTGATCCGCAGGGCAGAGGATCTTGAGACATTTAAAACGATGTATGGAATTGAGGAAGAGATTGCGAAGGAATACTGAGATGTCTAATGCCAACATAGATGAACTGAATGGACAGGCTGTACTGGATTTGATTATGGGGCGGTTAGGGCGGAAAGATTCTGCAGTGGAGCACTGGAAGGGGTCCTTCAGAACGGATCGATAACCAAATGGCTTAAAAGGCTGGAAAAATCGCCTGATGCAATTGAAGAAAGTGAGTAGTGCGGTGGTATAGAAGAGTAATTGATTTTATAGAGCGAGGAACAGACTAAGAAAAGAAAAATTATTTTAGCACTGATGACAATATGTATTTTATCGTTTGCTTCCTGCGGAAAACAGGAAACTACAGCGACAGCAGAACCCATTCCCACTGCTGTTGAATCTGCACAAGTAGAACTTACAGAAACAACCACGGAGACAATAGAAAGCACTGAGGTAGTAGAAGATAACACAAGTGAAGCAGAAGCGAAAGACGAATCAACAGAGGCAGAAAAGACCACAGAAGTAACCAACATAGAAGAAGCAGAGCCGCTTTCAGAAAAAGACCTTGCATTTAGTTTTTTGGGATATGATACATATAATGAATATGTAGAGGCGGGAAATGATGAGGCTGCATACATGCTTGCCGATAATGCAAACATGATAGTATCAGGTGAATTTACAGATGATGGTAATGTAATAGAAAGTACAGTAAGAGGCATCAAACTTGGAGACAGTATAGACAAAGTAATTGAATTATATGGAGATACAAAGCAGCGTTCCGCAGATATTAAAGATGTATTCTCACATGATGGGTTAAAGGACTCCGGAGCATATAATTATTTCTTAAAAATTGATTCAACCAAAGACTACTTTTATGCATTTAGATTTAGAGTAGATCAAAATGATAATATAATTGCAGTTGTAATAGAACCTATTTCAATGAAGTATTGGTCAGAAGATTGAACTTAACTGAAAATGCTGAAGGGCCGACACAGATCCTTGGTAGATTATTCACAGAGAGAAGGCAGCTTGAAAGAGTCTCACCCTAATATCATTATTTTTACAAATGAAAAAAACTCAGGAACACCCTATCCCTGAACTTTTTAAAGTAAAAAAATAATGCGGAAGATGGGACTTGAACCCACACGGTATTGCTACCACAAGATCCTTAGTCTTGCTCGTCTGCCAATTCCGACACTTCCGCATAGCGACACAAAATAATTACTATCTCGCATCACGCAAGAATGATAATAACATCTTCCCACGGCAATGTCAACATGATTT
>ENA-OWPL01002007-OWPL01002007.1-human-gut-metagenome-genome-assembly--contig:-NODE-2007-length-10959-cov-3.186354_pt1 | contig 10959 bp, 7 predicted proteins | sample MGYA00248263_ERZ651844 | MGnify/ENA primary metagenome ERZ651844 (study PRJEB26924, sample SAMEA4378256) | human gut metagenome | biome: human gut; feature: human-associated habitat; material: faeces... | reverse complement strand
GTAGCAGGAATCACAGGTTATACATTGACAACCAGCCACAAGGTAGGAAGCGGAAGCAAAGTTGATGGCAAGACAGCAACAGCAGCCGTACCAAATGGCGGAACAGCAGAAGTAGCATTTACAAACAACTACAAGAAGCAGGTCGGCAGCCTGAAGCTGACAAAGACAGTAAGTGGAGACAAGACACTCACAGATGTAGCATCAGATATCAGCTTTAAGATCACAGGCCCAGACAGCTACAGCAAGACCGTAACCGGAGCAGAACTGTTAACAGCAGGCGGCAGTGTACAGATTGATGGCCTTGCAGTAGGTGACTACACAGTAGTCGAAACTGTAGCAGGAATCACAGGTTATACATTGACAACCAGCCACAAGGTAGGAAGCGGAACCGAAGATAATGGCGATACAGCAACAGCAACTGTAGCAGATGGAACAACGATCGATGTCGAGTTCATAAACGATTACGCTAGAGAACTTACCTCTGTAACAGTTAAGAAGATATGGAACGATAATAACAATAAAGCCAATAAACGTGCACCATTTGTAAGCGTACAGCTTTATGCAGGAACAGCCGTTTCTGGTGTAGCAGCTCGGTTGGATGAGAATAATTCATGGACGCATACATGGACAAATCTTCCAAAGTATGATGATGCCGGACAGTTAATCTCATATAGCGTCAAGGAATTAAATGTACCGGCTGAATATACAGACAGCGTAACGACAGATCCTGTAACAGGCGAGATAACGATTACAAATACAAGAGTTGGAACTAAGGGCAAACTTGTACTTACAAAGATGGTTGTTGGTTCTGTAGATAAGACTACAGCAGCTAGCGCGATCGAGTTCAAGATTACAGATGAAGCCGGAAATGTCGAGACATATTCATTGAATGATTTCAAGTATGATGTGACTACAAAGCAGTATACATTGGAACTTGAAAAACCTGCTGGCAAATATACAGTAGAAGAAACCAAGTATGATATCGATGGATATGAGACTAAGAGCATCAAGTATGCGATTGGTACAGGACTTCAGAAGGATGGTAAGACAGTAGATGTTCAGGTAGAGATAGATGAGACAGTAGATGTAACATTTGTGGATACCTACGATGAGACCACAACTACAGAGACAACCACCGAAGATACTTCTGAGACGACAACTACAGAAAAGACTACGGAAGTTACATCTGAGAAAACGACTGAGGTAACATCGGAAGATACAACCGAAGTTACATCAGAGAAGACAACCGAAGTAACAACTACAGAGACAACAACAGAAACGACGACAGAGGAGACAGTAGATAAGCCAAAGACAGGTGATGATTCACCGATAGCTTTCCTTCTCATTATGATGTCAGTATCACTTGCAGGAGCAGGAACTGTTGTCTATAAGAAACGTAAGAATCAGAAATAATATCTGATAGCAAACAAAATTAAGACGCCGGACTGTCATAATTGACAGCCCGGCGTCTTTCGATAAGATTATCATATATATAAATAAGACAAGCCTGTCTGTGATGATGGCTGCTGTGATCAGTAATGACATTCATGTAGTTTCGTAATGAGATACACTCTAGCTGTCAGCATCAAGCCCTTGTTTGAACCCGTAAGGGTGAGTTGGGGCGACTGCTGACAAATAAGCGGGTGTATCGAATAGAAACTAAATGAGTCATAACTGATCACAGTAAGCCGTTATTACAGATAGGCTTTTATATATGGTGATGTTATGCGAATATCTTATCAACAGGCTTTGCGACATACATAATGGTAAGCATCAGCGTGCAGGCAGCCCAGATGATAGGTTCGGTGATCGCTACGCCCAGATATCCGAGGGCAGGTGCCAAGAACATAACAGCAAGGATCTTTCCGACCATTTCGATCGTACTGGAAAGCACGGGAACAATCTTTCTTCCCATACCCTGCATAGCACAGCGAAGTACGAACAATGGTCCGAGTACATAGAAACAGCACATGCTGATTCGGATATACATAACAGCTGGATCGATTACAGCTGCGTCGCTTGTTCCGGCAACCAGACGGAGCAGAAGCGGAGCGGTTGGGAAACCGACCAGAATAATAAGTGTGGTTGCGATCGTATTTATAAGGATGCCGGCACGGATACCGGATTTTACACGGTCGATCCTTTTGGCACCGATGTTCTGACTGACAAAGGTTGTAACTGCGTTTCCGATAATATAGAGAGCTACATCGAGGATATCGAAGATCTTTCTTGCTGCGGTATGTGCAGTAATGATATTTGTACCTAGTTTATTGATAGAACTCTGTAAGGTAACAGTACCTATATTTACGATACAGCTCATGAATCCCATGGCGAGAGCGGATTGTACCAGATCGCTGAAATCTGTATGGTCAACTCTGTATTCATCTTTTTTGGGGATCAGGAAGTCACATTTTGTGAAGATGTATATAAAACATGCAACACCGGCAACTGCCTGCGAGATAACTGTAGCGATAGCTGCTCCAGCAACACCTGAATGGAAGCCCTGGATAAATAACAGATCCAGTCCGATGTTCAGCACAACTGCGATGCCAAGGAAGATCAATGGGGTCTTGCTGTCACCGACAGCACGTAGCAGATTTGCACCAAAATTATAAATTGCTGAAAAGATAAGTCCTGCTAAAATGTATTTGACGTACTTGTCAGCCATATGTATAATTTCCTCAGGTGTACCAAGAAGCACCAGGAGGTCATATATAAACAGAAGTCCAACGATCGTAAGAACGATGGAAGTAACAAAGGTGAGGATTGCTGAGACACCGATACATTTTCGCATGTTTTTCTGATCCTGAGCACCGAAATACCGGGCTATCGGGATCGATAAGCCGAGCGTGGCGCTGTTCAGAAATCCGATCAGTGTATTCGAGATAACACTGGTTGCTCCGACGGCTGCAAGCGCATCGGGATTGATACAGTTTCCGACAATGGCAGAATCACAGAAGCTGTAGAACTGCTGTGCGATCTGTCCGAGAATCATTGGAAGGGCATAGAGCCATATTACTTTTATTGGTTTTCCTTCGGTTAAATCTTTCATATTATATAACTTGCAGAACGCCATCAGACGCTGCTTTCTCCTTTCGTACTATTGAATTATATACATTTTTGGGAAAGTGTAAAGAGAAGTAAACATAAAAAAAGGTACAGAAAATTTACAATCAGATTTGGTGAAAATGACAGATTGTGGAAGAAAATGAAAATTGCTGCATGAAAATGGATAGATATATCATGGATTATGCAGTATGATATGTAAGATAAGTTTAGGTTTTATCGGAAATAATGTATGTTAGAATAAAAAGTTAGAAGGATTGGATACGAATGAAAAAAGATAATCAGAAAGATGAAAAGATATCTAATAAAGAAGAAAGTAGTCGGCAGAGATTGAAAGGTTTATCCTTTATAAAGGCATTTTTGTTTTTTGCTGTTTATATAGCAATATTGGTCTTGGTAGGGGTGCAGGCGGTATCCAGATCCGGGGAGACAAATAAAAAGAAGATTTCCATATATAAAGAAGCAACGCCGACGGATGCAGATACCGATATAGAAGGTGTGACAAAAAATGAGAAAGAAAATACAAAAGATCATCTGGAACTTGCTCAGCCGGCAGAATTAAAGAAGGTAGATGCTGTTTCTGCCGGACAGGACTATAATGGCATAGATCTGAAAGACAATGGAATGCCATATGCCATAAAGATTAATCGTAAAGAGAATATTGTTACAGTATACAGTCTGGATTCGGATGGTTTTTATACAGTTCCGGTTAAGGCATTTCGATGTTCGGTATCACTGGATGATACGACACCGGCAGGCTTATTCACAACAACAGAGAAGCGGTTGGAATGGGCGATCCTGCAAGGAAATGTATACGGACAGTATGCTTACCAGATTCATGAGGGAATTTATTTCCATTCCGTTCCTTATACAGAAAAGGGAAGCGATAAACTTGAGACATGGGAATATAATAAGCTCGGAGAAGGGGCATCGCTTGGATGTATCCGTATGTGTGTGGCGGATGTGAAATGGATCTATGAGAATTGTATGCCGGGAACACAGGTATACTTATTCGACAGTGATTATCCGGGACCGCTTGGCAGACCACAGCAGCCATATGTTTTTACTGAGACAGATGATACTGGCTGGGATCCGACAGATACGACGCCGGGCAATCCGTTTGCCGGAACGGCGGCGATATATGGAGCGGTAAGCCATAGCATTGAAGTGGGAGAGCCGTTTGACAGTAAGACAGGTGTTCTTGCATTTTCATCAGATATGGAGAATGTAACGGATCGGCTCATGGTAGAAGGAACAGTAGACAACCAGACACCGGGTGAATATAAATTATCTTATTACTTTTATGATAATGGAAAGAAAATATTACGGGATATCTATATTACGGTCAAGGACACGGAACCTCCTGTTATTACGGAAGCACCGGATGAACTGCACCTGAGAGGTTATCATGGGGATGCAGATGAACTGGCAGCTTTGATCGCGCGAAATGTTACAGCCTTTGACAGTGATAAGAAGATCATCTCATACGATGTGATCCCACAGACGGAGGAAGTCGGGGTAGACGATGACCGGACAACAGAGAATCCGGTTCTTGTGATAGACCTGACAGGTGTACAGGAGACACCGGGAACCTATGAAGTATCCTGTTATGCAAAAGATACCGCAGATAATCGATCAGCCGTGTGGAAGATAACGATTGCTTTAGAGGAATAGAGAAGGACAGCAGAAAGCTGAAAAAGAAGAGAGGTTAGAAGTTGGATATTCGATCAGAAAATGATAAAAAAAGCGGTTATGAAGTGCAGATGGAAGCAGAAGAACGAGTGATCGTATTTGCAGTAACCACCGGTGGAGTATCGGTAGAGGATACAGAGAAATCACTGGATGAACTGGAGGAACTTCTGGAAACCGCAGGGGCAGCTACAGTCGGAAGACTAATCCAGAGTCTGGATCGTGCAACAAGTGATCTATATCTTGGCAGTGGTAAGGTAGAAGAACTGCGAAGCATGGTCGCTATGTATGATGCGACAGGCGTCGTCTGTGATGACGAGTTATCACCGGCACAGTTGATGAACCTTCAGGATGCACTTAATATAAAAGTAATGGACAGAACGATGGTTATTCTGGATATATTTGCCGCACATGCCGGAAGCTATGAAGGAAAGCTGCAGGTAGAGCTGGCACAGCTCAGATTCCGGGCGACCAGACTGGTAGGTATGCGTGATTCCCTGTCGAGACTTGGTGGAGGAATCGGAACCAGAGGTCCCGGTGAGAAGAAGCTGGAGATCGACCGTCGAGTGATAAGAGACAGGATCTCGAAGCTGAAAGCGGATCTTCGTCAGGTAGAAGGCAGACGGACAGAACAGAGAAAGCAGCGGAACAGGACGGGGATTCCGGTTGTAAGTATTGTAGGATATACAAATGCCGGCAAGTCAACTCTGTTAAATAAGCTGACGGGCGCAGGTGTTTTGGAAGAAGATAAGTTATTTGCAACGCTTGATCCGGCAACGAGAAATGCTGTACTTCCCGCCGGACAGCAGGTGCTGTTCACGGATACGGTAGGATTTATCCGCAAGCTGCCACACCATCTGGTGGAGGCATTCAAGTCGACACTTGAGGAGGCGAAGTACAGTGATGTAATCCTCCATGTTGTGGATGCGTCCGACCCGAACTGGGATCGGAATATGGAGACGGTCTATGCGACACTCAGACAGTTAAATGTAGATGAGGAAAAGGATCATCCGATCATTACAGTGTTCAACAAGATTGACAAACTGCCGGAGGGTGGGGATATATCGATGATCAAGGACCTTCGCGCGGATCGTATGGTATATTTGTCAGCAAAGACCGATGATCTGCTGGTACAGGTTGAAGAAGTTCTGCGGGAGCAGAAGACATATATCCGGCATACATTTGCTTATCAGGATGCGGGGAAACCGGGGCTGATAAGGAAATATGGCGAAGTTCTGACGGAAGAATATCTGGAGGACGGAATCTTTGTTGAAGCATATGTTCCAAAGAGCCTGATCGGTCAGCTTGGTTTGGATAAAAATCTTTGACAAATCCTCTGTTTTCTACTAATGTAGGAATTGTCGGAGTTAATATAGAATAAACATGAAAACGAAGCAGATGGATGATCTGCTATATATTCATCAGAACGAAAGGAAAATGAGATGAACGAAAATAATATGAATCAGGGATTCCCGGAGAATCCGAATGGTGCTGATGGCGGTATGAACGATCAGACACCGGAAAACAATATGCCATATGGTTATAATGCAGATCCGAACATGGGCGCATACAATAACATGAATGGCTATAATGCAGATCCGAACACGGGTGTATACAATAACATGAATGGCTATAATGCAGATCCGAACATGGGATATGCACAGCCGGACATGAATGAATTTGGTGACCAGACACCATATCAGGCGACTGTGCCAAAGAAGAAAAAAGGTGGAAAGATCGCATTATTTACATTTATAGGTGTTGTGCTGGTTGCAGCTATTGTTACTGCAGTTTATTTCTTTGTAAGAAAGACTCCTGCCGAGGCAATTAAGGCGGCAATGAAGAATACAGTTACCGAGTCGGTAGATTCATCACCGTTAGAAGATGTAATCGGCGTATCAGAGTTCAGTGAAGATAAGATGGATTTTGATATGAACCTGAAGGTGAACAGTATTTATAAAATGGATGGTTTATCCGGATCTACATACGGAATAAGCGGAGCATTTGAGAAGCAGAAGGATAATTCATATAATCTGAATCTGAATGGTTCCCTGACTATTGCCGGCGAGACCGTAAACGCAAATCTTTATGGCATTGACAAGGTTTTCTATTTTGAGATTCCTGAGCTGTATGATTCTGTGTTCAAGATGGATCTTGCGGCTATGCTGAAATCACTTGATACATCAGATATGGACGAAGCAACCCAGAATGAAGTAAAGGCGCTGTATGAGAAGTATATGGAGCCTGCTACAGAGGATTTGAAGAAAGCAGTTACCTATGACAGAGTAGGGAGCGCAGAGATTGAGAATCACAACGGCGACAAGGAAAAATGTAAGCAGTATACAGTTACACTTCCGACTGCTGATGTAAAGGCATATGTGACAGCACTCTGTAATTATCTGAATGCTTATGCATCTGATTATATTACTGATGATCAATTAGATGAGATCGGAGTTACAAGAGCTGAATTATCACAGGCATTTCAGTACATTCCAACTTATTATGGAATGATGTTCTCAAAAGATTTTGTTGTAAATATATATGTTAAGAAGAATCAGTTAGCAAGAATCAGTATGGATTATAAGTTTACTGCTCTTGGTGGAACTGCATCTGTTGTATGGGATTACATGGGTGAAGAACACCCGGCGGATGATGTTTATTTCTGTGCATCCGTAAAGAAGGACGAGAAGGAACTCGGATCCGTATCATTCAGTAAGAAGAAAGAGAACACAAAGGGCTCTTATGTATATAAATTAACAGACAGCGTTGTTGTAAATGATAAGGCTGTTGCCGGTCTGGAACAGACAGCGACCTTCACAAAATCGACAAATGCATTTGAAAGTCATCTGACATTGACTGCAAATGATGAGGCTGTATTTGCATATGATCTGACAGGAAGCCTGAAGGATGTCCGGAAGGGTAAATCCTTTGGCGCAACAGTTGATTCGTTTAAGGTTACGGATGGTGGCGATACCGTATATGCGGATCTTTCCGGTGATGTACAGTTTGGTGATCTTGGAAAAGAGATCGGGAAGCCGGACGAATCCAAGCAGGTTGTAGATTATACTGAGATGACAGATGAATATATGGAATCAAATATCAATCAGGAAGCAGCACAGAGAATTGTGTCAGCATGGGGTTCGGCACTTGGTTCTGCAGTTGATAACGGAGATATAGACATTGACGATTTTATTACATCGGATGCAACTACTGATGATGGTGACAATGATGATGAATATGTAATTGACAGTTCTTCCATTGATGATGTAGATTATTCCGGTTATGTCATGAAGGGTGAAGGCTATACAGTTGCCCTGAATGATCCGGCAGGTTACGACAGAGGATATGCAGATGATGAAGAGATAGATATCTACAATGACAAATATAATGCATATTATACATTGACACCGAACTGCGACAAAGAGAAGGAATGCGAGAACTTTATGACATATTTTGACTATCTTGGAGAAGATGGCAGCGTTCTTGATAAAAAGATGGAGCAGGTGACCGGAACTGATGGCAAGACAATGGACTGTTATGTAATAGATTCAGATATCTATGATATAAAGGTTCGTGATTATTACTATTTCTATCCGATCAACGATAAAGATTATATAGTTGTAAATGTGAATGTCTGGGCAAACGGAAAGGATCAGGAGGTTGATGCCGATATCACAGCCATCGCCAATGAGCTTGTCAATGACCAGATCATAAATGTACAGGAGCAGTAGGATAAAGGTATTCCGGGAGCACATATATGAATGTTGTAGAAGTAAAAAATGTAAGAATCGGTGAGGGTATGACAAAGATTTGTGTACCTATGGTAGCACCGACTGAGTATGATGTGGATATGCAGATACGAACGATCAAGAAATCTAAGACGGATCTGGTAGAATTCAGAGCAGACTGTTTTGAGGATTGTCTGGATATGGATGTATTGATAAAAATACTTGAGAAGATTCAGGATAAGTTAGCAGAGTTTCCGATCGTATTCACATTCCGGACCAGAAGTGAAGGCGGAAGTCATGATATTACACCGGATCAGTACAGAGAAATGTTGTTACGAGTGGTTGAAAATGAACTGGTTGATCTGATCGATGTTGAATATTTCTATGATATTCCTTTTGTTACAGAAGTAATTGAAGCAGCGCATGATCATGGTATCAAGGTGGTTGTATCCAATCATGATTTCAAGACGACGATACCGATGGAACAGATTGTGGGCAGATTCAAGGAAATGATAGACACAGGTGCAGATATTGCGAAGATCGCAATGATGCCTGAGGATGGCTCACAGGTTGTCGACATGATGCAGGCTGCAAAGGAATTGCAGGAGTATGGGAATCAGACACCGCTTATCGTTATCTCTATGGGTGAGCTTGGCGTATCAACCAGAACAACCGGAGAAATGTATGGCAACTGCATCTCATTTGCAACTGCGGGTATTCCTTCTGCACCGGGCCAGATCGATGTGGAAGCACTTCGCAGTCAGCTTGAGATGATCCACAATATAATCGGCAGCTAGAGATGAAGGATGGAGACTGGATAGTTTTATTTGCAGAGGACAGAGAATTTCTGCGGATAAGATTCTCCGGTCTTTATTCTTATAGAACAGGAGAGATTGGCTTGAAAGAATATATTAATAAATATCTGGACAGATACAGTAAAAGAGACTATTATCCCTGGCACATGCCGGGACATAAAAGGCAGGATGTATTTGCGGATGATTTCTGGGAGATATTATTCCGCCGGGATTTTACGGAGGCGGAAGGACTGGACGACCTTCATGAACCGGAGCTGTTCATGAAGGACAGTCTGGAGCAGATGAGACGATTCTACGGCACAGAGAAGACATATATGATGGTGAATGGTGCGACCGGTGGGATACTGGCAGCACTCTTTGCATGTGCACCGGAGCACGCAAGGATTCTGATGGGAAGAAACTGTCACAAATCTGTCTGCCATGCAGTAAGTCTGTTGAATCTGGAACCGGAGTACATCGTGCCGGAGCTTTTGCCGGGAACAGATATATTTGCAGATATTACACCGGAACAGATCGGGCAGAAGATACAGGAGATGAAGCAGAGAGGTGAGCTGCCTGCTGCTGTGGTTATCACTTCGCCGACTTATGAGGGTGTGATCTCGGATATCTGCGGAATTAAGAATGTGCTTGTTCCGTATGATATCCCATTGATCGTGGATGAAGCACATGGAGCACATTTTGTTTTTGATAAATATTTTCCTGACATGGAGCACATCTTCCGTTTATGCCGAAGCGGAATCTGTCAGCAGTTGCGGCAGGAGCGGATCTGGTTATCCAGAGCACACATAAGACACTTCCGGCATTGACGCAGACCGCACTTCTTCATGTGAATCGGAAAGATCTGATTCCGAGGGTGGAACGCTATCTGCATATTTTTCAGACGTCATCACCATCGTATCTGTTCACACAGAGTATGGAGAAAGCGGTCGTATATGCAGTGAATCACCCGGAAGTATTTGACGCATATCGAAAACGGCTAAAGCATTTTAGAAAAAAATGTAAGGAATTGAAGCATATCAGACTGTTACAACCGAAGCAGACATGTTATGCTTATGATAAATGTAAGCTGGTATTCACAGTGACGGGCATATACCCGGAGAATATGGATAATACAGATGGCCAAAAGTATGAAAAGGCGACCGGCCCATGGCTTGCCCATGTACTGGCAGAGAACTTTCATCAGGTGGTTGAGATGGCAGGAGCACAGCATGTGATAGTCATGACATCATTTGCGGATAAGAGAAAAGCGTTTGATCGTCTGTATGAGGTCTTAAAACAGATAGATTCAGAACTGGAAGAGGCGTCTGATGAAGCGGGAAGAGATGCGATCCGGGAATATGATACAGATTCGACACTGCCGGAGACGGAGGATGCCGTTTTGTTTAATACAAGGTTTCATCTGCCGGAGCAGATTATGACGCCGGGCAGGGCGTGGACATTTGACAGTAGCAGAAAGAAGCTGACAGAGGCAGAAGGATGCACAGCGGCTGATTATGTGTATGCGTATCCGCCGGGAACTTCGGTTATCGTACCTGGTGAGAGGATTGACGCGCAGGTGATCCGGGATATCATACATATGGTGGAAACCGGGCTTAACATGATCGGAGTGGAATGTCCGCCGGATGGTATATATATACAGGTTATAAAAATGTTATAGTACG
>ENA-OWPL01002004-OWPL01002004.1-human-gut-metagenome-genome-assembly--contig:-NODE-2004-length-10968-cov-4.433520_pt1 | contig 10968 bp, 8 predicted proteins | sample MGYA00248263_ERZ651844 | MGnify/ENA primary metagenome ERZ651844 (study PRJEB26924, sample SAMEA4378256) | human gut metagenome | biome: human gut; feature: human-associated habitat; material: faeces... | reverse complement strand
CGATGGCTCTCAATTCACCACGAGCCAAGGCTGGCTTCAGAATGTTGGCTGCATCCATGGCACCTTCGCCACCGCCAGCACCTACCAGGGTATGAATCTCATCGATGAAGAGGATAATCTGACCGTTGGCATTGGTTACCTCCTTGATGACGCTCTTCAAACGCTCCTCGAACTCACCCTTGTATTTGGCACCGGCAACCAGTGCACCCATATCGAGCGAATAGAGCTGCTTGTTCTTCAGGTTCTCAGGTACGTCGCCACGGACGATACGCTCTGCAAGTCCCTCGACGATAGCGGTTTTACCAGTACCAGGCTCACCGATAAGGATAGGGTTGTTCTTGGTACGGCGAGAGAGAATCTGGAGCACACGGCGAATCTCTTCATCACGACCGATAACCGGGTCGAGCTTGCCGCTGCGAGCCTGTTCTACCAGGTTCTTGGCATATTTTTCAAGACTCTGATAGTTCTCGTCGGCACTCTGGCTCTTCACGTTCTGACCCTGTCGCAAAGCCTGGATGGCTGCAGTGAGGTCCTTCTCGTTGGCACCCGCATCCTTGAGGATTCGGGCAGCGGTAGAGTTGCCTTTGAGGATAGCGAGGAGGATAGGCTCCACGCTTACGAATTCATCTCCCATCTTCTTGGCGATGTCCTCGGCGTTGATCAATATCTGGTTGGTATCGCCCGAGAGGTATGGCTGACCAGCACCCTGCACACGAGGCAGGTGCTGCATCTCCTGCTGCAGGAGCATGGCAATCTGATTGCCGTTCATGCCCAGCTTCTGGAAGATGTAGTTGGTTACATCAGGTGCTTTCTCGATGATACCGCTGAGAAGATGCACCGGTTCGATGGTCTGCTGACCATTTCTCTGCGCTATGTTCACAGCGGCCTGCACCGCTTCCTGCGCCTTGATTGTAAATTTGTCGAATGTCATATCTTGATCTCCTTTCTAAATGTTATTTGTTCTACTTCTTGTTGTCTGGCTTCAGTTCTTCCGGACTTTCAGCCTTGGATGATGCTTCAGCCTTGATGGCTTCCGGCATCACAATCGGGGGATGCGAATAGCGTGCCCATTGCGTGTTTTTGGGCGTTTTTCTGACATTTTGTCTGTTTTTTCCTTCCTTTTTCCCTATTCGCAGAAAAGCTTCTGTCAAAATGGCTGAACCATTACTTGATTTATCGCAAATATCCTTTAAATAATGTGATAATAGGTATTAAATATTTGTGTATTCCAAATATTCTTTGTATCTTTGCAGCGTTTTTAGAAACCATATTGAATATAAAAATTCGTAATATATAAAGTCAATGGCTGAAACAAAGAAGATCAAGACAGCTTTGGTGTCTGTCTTTCACAAGGATGGCTTGGACGAGTTGCTCGCCAAGTTGAATGAAGAGGGTGTTAAGTTCCTGAGCACAGGTGGTACTCAGAAGTTTATCGAATCTTTGGGTTATGAATGTGAAAAAGTTGAGGATGTCACCACATATCCATCAATCCTCGGTGGTCGTGTGAAGACTCTTCATCCAAAAATATTTGGAGGTATCTTGGCCCGTCGCGACAATGAGGGCGACCAGGAGCAGATGAAGGAGTATGAGATTCCTTCTATCGACCTCGTTATCGTGGATCTCTATCCATTTGAGCAGACTGTAGCCAGCGGCGCCAGCGATGCCGACATCATCGAGAAGATTGATATCGGCGGTATCTCCCTGATCCGTGCCGGTGCCAAGAACTTCAAGGACGTGGTTATCGTTCCTAGCAAGGCTGAGTACAGCGTGCTTCTCGACATCCTGAAGAAGAAGGGTGCTGAAACCGACATTGAGGACCGCAAGATGTTCGCAGAGCGTGCATTCGGCGTAAGTTCTCACTATGATACTGCTATCCACGCTTGGTTTGCCAAGTAATAAAGAGGTAAACCTATTCATCTCGCAACTCTTCCCGCTCTTGAAAGCGAGGGCGGGAAGATGACTACAAAGGAAAGATTTTAAGCTTAAAATATTAGATTTACATTAGCAAATGGGATTTTTTTCATTTATTCAGGAAATCGCAATGGACTTGGGTACCGCCAATACCATCATTATCAGTGATGATAAGATTGTAGTGGACGAACCTTCTGTTGTTGCCCTCGACCGCCGCACCGACAAGATGATTGCCGTAGGCGAGAAGGCAAAGATGATGTACGAGAAGACTCATGACAACATCCGTACAATCCGTCCTTTGCGTGATGGCGTTATCGCCGACTTTACTGCCTGCGAGCAGATGATGCGTGGACTTATCAAGATGGTTCATACAGGAAGCCGACTGTTCTCACCTTCACTCCGTATGGTGATTGGTGTGCCTTCCGGTTCTACCGAGGTAGAGCTCCGTGCCGTACGCGACTCTGCCGAGCATGCCGACGGTCGCGACGTATATTTGATTTTTGAACCTATGGCTGCTGCTATCGGTATCGGTATCGACGTAGAGGCACCAGAAGGTAACATGATAGTTGATATAGGTGGTGGTAGCACCGAGATTGCAGTCATCTCTCTGGGTGGTATCGTATCCAACAACTCTATCCGTACAGCCGGTGACGACCTGACAGCCGACATCCAGGAGTATATGAGCCGTCAGCACAACGTGAAGGTTTCCGAGCGTATGGCTGAGCGTATCAAGATTCATGTGGGTTCTGCCCTGACGGATCTGGGAGATGAGGCTCCTGAGGACTTCATCGTTCACGGTCCTAACCGTATCACAGCGCTCCCAATGGAGGTGCCTGTATGCTATCAGGAGATTGCTCACTGTCTGGACAAGACTGTAGCCAAGATCGAGAATGCAGTACTCTCAGCTCTCGAGAATACTCCACCAGAGCTTTATGCCGACATCGTGAAGAACGGTATCTGGCTTTCAGGTGGTGGTGCTCTGCTCCGCGGTCTCGACAAGCGACTCCAGGACAAGATCAACATCCCATTCCATATCGCTGAGGATCCATTGCACAGTGTGGCTAAGGGTGCCGGTATCGCATTGAAGAATGTGGATCGTTTCTCATTCCTGATGAGATAATTTCAAGATATTTAAATTCCGCATCTGGACCACTTGTGCCCATTTGCGGAATTTTAATCATATACAGATTCATTTTTTAAAGTATGCACAACCTTTTAGAGTTTTTGCAGAAATACAACCATTGGTTTGTCTTCGTGATTCTGGAGGTGGTGAGCATGGTGCTTCTGTTCCAGTATAACAGCTACCAGGGCAGTGCGTGGTTTTCTACAGCCAATGCCGTGACGGGCAAGATTTATGAATGGGATGCCAACGTGGAGACTTTCTTCTCCCTGACCAAGGTGAACCAGGAACTTACCCAGCGGAATGCCTATCTGGAGCAGCAGGTGCAGCAGCTGAGCGACAGCCTCTATGGGGTAACCAAGGATAGTGCCATCTATCACCGCGACCAGTTTGCGCTGCTTCAGAATTACCGACTCATCCCTGCCAAGGTGGTGGCCAACAGTCTGGACAAGCCAGACAACCTGATTACCATCGACAAGGGTAGCGCTGACGGCATCCATAAGGATATGGGTGTGATAAGCGGTACCGGAGTGGTGGGCATCGTGTATCTCGTGGCTCAGCATTACAGCATCGTGATACCAGTGCTCAACGTGAAGTCGAATATCAGTTGTACCATCCAGGGCAGAGGCTATTTCGGCTATCTGCGATGGAAGGGTGGCGTTTCGGAACTGGCATATCTGGAAGAGGTGCCACGCCATGCCCACTTCAAGCTGGGTGACTACGTAGTAACGAGTGGCTATTCGGCTGTGTTCCCTCCGGGAGTAAGAGTAGGCAAGATTCTGCACGTGTTTAATTCTGCTGATGGATTGTCGTATAGAGTACAGTTGAGACTTTCTACCGACTTTGCCCGTCTGCGTGATGTCTGCGTCATCGATGATGCCGTGATGAAGGAACGCCTTCAGATTATGCGTGCAGCACAGGATAGTATCATGCCCGACGGCAATGCCAAAGGTAAAAATTAAAAGATCATAGTAAGAGGAGATATATAAGTAGCAATGAGTATAGATTTGATAAAACGACTCGGCATCTTCGTGGTGCTCGTGCTGGTGCAGGGATTGGTGTTCAACCATATCCACTTGTTCAACTGCGCCACCCCCTTGCTGTATATTCTCATGGTGCTCCATTTCCGCAGAAACCACCCACGCTGGTCGGTGATGCTGTGGAGCTTCATGATGGGACTTTGTATCGACGTGTTTGCCAATACGCCGGGAGTAGCTGCAGCTTCGATGACCTTCATCGGACTGCTTCAGCCTTATCTTTTCGAACTCTTCGTGCCAAGAGACAGTGCCGACGACCTGGAGCCGTCCATGCGCACCATCGGTGTCGGTTCGTATGTTCTCTACACGTTGGTTATCGTACTCGTTTATAATCTGGTATTCTTTACTCTGGAGACCTTCAATTTCTTCAATTGGATGGAGTGGCTCCTCCGCATCGGTGGCGGTACAGCCATCACGATGCTGCTCATCATGGCATTGGAGAGCTTCCGCAAGGGATAGAACCTTGCTGCAAGACAGAGAACAGTAAAAGATCAAACAAAAAATTTCAGCTATATATATAATATGGTGGATTACAATCTTGATAAGCGTAAGTATGTGATTGGTGGTGTGGCTATAGCAATTGTAGTCATATACGCCATTCGTCTCTTTACGCTTCAGATTATGAGTGAGGATTATAAGAAGAATGCCGATTCCAATGCCTTCCTGAAGCAGATTGAGTTCCCTTCGCGTGGCGCTATCTACGACAGAAACGGCAAGCTGATGGTGTATAATTCGCCTTCCTATGATATCATGGTGGTGATGAAGGAGCAGGAGGGACGTCTGGATACGATGGACTTCTGCAACTCCCTGGGCATTACCAAGGAGGCTTTCGAGAAGCGAATGGAGACCATCAAGGACAGAAACAAGAATCCCGGATACTCGCGATATACCCAGCAGCTCTTCATGAGTCAGCTTTCTGACAAGGACTTCAGCGTCTTCCAGGAGAAGATGTTCCGATTCCCCGGTTTCTATGTGCAGAAGCGAAGCGTGAGAGAATATGTCTATCCATACGCTGCCCATGTTCTGGGAGACGTGGGTGAGGTTTCGCCAAGCGATATTGAGGATGATGACTACTATCAGCCTGGTGACTATATCGGTAAGCTGGGACTGGAGAAGCATTACGAGAAGGAGCTTCGAGGTACCAAGGGCGTGAAGATTATGCTTCGCGATGCCCGGGGAAGAATACAGGGAAGCTACCAGAATGGAAAGCTCGACCAGCGACCTGTTGCCGGTAAGGACCTGACGCTGGGTATCGATGTCAACCTCCAGGCGCTGGGCGAAAGACTGCTGCAGGGCAAGATAGGAAGTATCGTTGCCATTGACCCAAGAGACGGGTCGGTGCTGGCGATGGTCTCTTCTCCTACCTATGATCCGCGCCGACTGGTGGGTAAGAATAGAGGAAAGATGCACAAGTGGCTCTCGCAGAACCCTTGGAAACCGCTCCTGAACCGTAGTATCATGGGACAGTATCCTCCGGGTTCTACCTTCAAGACCTCCCAGGCGCTGACCTATCTTACCGAGGGAATCATCACTCCGGGCACAGCCTTCCCATGTAATCATGGTTTCTCTTACAAAGGTCTGCATGTGGGATGTCATGGCCACCCGTCGCCTATTGCGCTGGTAGATGCCATCAGTACTTCCTGCAACGGTTACTTCTGCTGGGGACTTTATTATATGATAGGCAACAAGAAAAAGTATGGCTCGGTGCAGAATGCGATGACCGTATGGAAAGACTATATGGTGAGTATGGGATTCGGCTATAAGCTGGGTATCGATTTGCCGGGCGAGAAGAGAGGTCTGATTCCTAATGCACAGTTCTATGACAAGGCCTACAAGGGCTCCTGGAACGGATTGACCGTCATCAGTATCTCTATCGGACAGGGTGAGGTGAACCTCACTCCTCTGCAGATTGCCAATCTGGGTGCCACCATCGCCAACCGAGGCTATTACTATGTGCCTCACGTAGTGCGTAAGGTGCAGGGCGAACCGCTCGATACGCTTTATACCCGCCGTCATTACACCAAGGCTTCGAAGCGAGCCTATGACTATGTGGTGGCTGGTATGAGAAGTTCGGCACTGAAGGGTACCTGTAAGATGCTCTCCCGTTACGACTTCGAGGCTTGCGGCAAGACCGGTACGGCTCAGAACCGTGGTCACGACCACTCTGTGTTCATGGGCTTTGCTCCGATGAACAATCCGAGAATCGCCATCGCCGTGTATGTGGAGAATGGTGGATGGGGTGCCGACTATGGTGTGCCTATCGGTGGCTTGATGATGGAGCAGTATCTGAAGGGAAAGCTTTCTCCAGCTTCTGAAAGTCAGGCGGCACAGATGCAGGCCCGAAGAATTGCCTACGGCTCTAGTAGCAGATAATATACTGAAGTTTCAAATCAAAACTGCAGTTTCTATCCTGAGACTGCAGTTTCAATTCATTGAATAATAAAGACAATGGCTCAATCAGATAATAAACAACCAGCTGGTATTCTCCGTTCGCTCGACTGGTGGACCATCGGCATCTATCTGGCATTGCTCTGCTTCGGCTGGATCAGTGTCTGCGGTGCCAGCTATACCTATGGCGACAACGATATCTTCAGTCTGGGTGCCCGTTCGGGTATGCAGATTATATGGATAGGTACCTCCATCGCACTGGGCTTCGTCATCCTGATGATGGACGACCGTTTTTTCGATACCTTCGCCTACGTGATCTATGCCGTGCTGATATTGCTGCTTTTTGCCACGATATTCAATCCGCATAACATCAAGGGTTCGCACTCCTGGCTGGTGCTGGGACCGCTGCGACTGCAGCCTGCCGAGTTCGGTAAGTTTGCTACGGCGCTGGCTGTGGCGAAGCTTATGTGCAGCTATGGATTCAATATCCATAAGATGAAGCATTTCATGGCGGCTATGGGCATCATCATTTTGCCTATGATATGTATCGTGGGACAGCGCGAGACGGGTTCGGCATTGGTATATTCCGCCTTCTTCCTGATGCTTTACCGCGAGGGAATGCCGGGTGCCATCCTCTTTACCGGAGTCTCGATGGTGGTTTACTTTGTGGTGGGTATCAAGTACGAGAACGTGACGATGTGGGATACCTACACCTCGGTGGGAAAGTTCACGGTGCTGCTGCTGGTGCAGATCTTCACGGCAGGACTGGTGAACAGCTATACGGGCAACAGGAAGCATGCTCTCATCATCCTGTGCTACTCGGTGGGCATCACGCTCATCTTTGCACTCTTCTCCACCTACATCATTCCGTTTGACATCGTATGGGTGCAGCTGCTGCTCTGTGCGGTGATGATCGGATTCCTGGTGTATCACGGTCTGAGGACCCGCTTCCGCAATTATTTCCTGATTTCGATATTCGCAATGGGAAGTATTGCCTTCTTCTACAGTGCCGATTACGTGCTGAACAACGTGATGGAACCTCACCAGCGAGTGCGTATCAATGTGCTGCTGGGATTGGACGAAGACCTGGCGGGTGCCGGATATAATGTACATCAGAGTGAGATAGCCATCGGTTCGGGTGGCTTGCAGGGAAAGGGATTCCTGAACGGAACCCAGACCAAGCTGAAGTTCGTGCCTGAGCAGGATACCGACTTCATCTTCTGTACGGTAGGAGAGGAGGAAGGATTCCTGGGTTCGGCAGGCGTGCTGCTGCTCTTCCTAATGTTGATATTGAGATTGATACATCTGGCGGAGCGACAACCTTTCAAGTTCGGACGAATATACGGCTACTGTGTGCTCTCGGTATTCCTGTTCCACCTATTTATTAATGTGGGAATGGTGCTGGGACTGACGCCGGTAATCGGTATTCCGCTTCCGTTCTTCAGTTATGGAGGTAGTTCGCTCTGGGGCTTTACCATCCTGCTTTTCATCTTCCTGCGTATTGATGCCGGAAGAAATCTGGTAAGAAGCTAGATTTTACAGCATAAAAAAATGACCAGTGAGATACGTCTCATTGGTCATTTTTCGTTATTTTCACTCCGATGTCGCTTACACCCGGAAGAATTTCTCGCTTCATATCGTGGCGGATGGCGATATGGATGGAATCGCCTCTGTTTATCTTATAGATATTGATAGGGAAGTTGTACTGATAGTAGCTGATGCCCTGTCCCTTGTTCTCGCCATGCTGGTTAATGAGCTGGCAGAGTAGGGTATCAGTCTTCTCGATACGCTTGCCCTTGTTGGCAGGGTAGATGGTCTGGTTAACGATGAGTGTCAATGCCGTAAACGGATAGGCACCCGTGGTTCTCAGACCCAGGCTCTGCCGGTAATAGCCGGTGGCAGCCATTGGAGGGATTTCGAACGATAGGGTATCGTTCTTCTCCCATCCTGCAATCGGCGTGTGGGCATATTCATCATATACCTTGGCATGATTGCAAGCGCTGAAGGCTATGGTTGCCACCAGTATGAAAACGAAATGAATCAGTCTTTTCATTTTTACTTCTTGTCCTCCTGTGGCTTGTTATTCTCGCCCTGCTGCGGCTTGTTATTATTGCCTTGCTGCGGCTTATTGTTATTGCCCTGTTGAGGTCTGTTTCCCTGCTGGCGAGGTCCCTTGTTTCTATTATCTCTATTGCGGTTATTGCCGTTTGGCTGACGGTTATCTCCCTTCTCTGAACGGTTGCCGTTTGGCTGGCGGTTCTCGTTTCTTTCTGAACGGTTCGCATTGCGGTTCTTGTTCTTCTTCTTTTTCTTCGCCTTGTCGAATCGGCTGAGATCAGACTCATTGAGCAGGTCGATACTCTTGGAAGTTTCCTTCATCTTGCCATTCTCCATCAGGCTGAGCGGTTTCTCGCCCTGTTTATTCATCTCAATGATTTCCTTGGCACGTTCTGCGGTGATGGTCTCCAGGTTGGAAGCCAGGTTCTTGTCAGAAGAGTAGGTGATGAGTCCGGCAAGGATATCTACCTTGAACTGATGGAACTCGCCGTCGGCAGTCTGAAGCACGGCATCCTTAGGTGGCATCTTTCGGCTTGCCTCTACATAGTTATCTACCTCGTAGTTGAGGCAGCACTTCAGTTTGGCGCACATGCCAGCCAACTTCTGAGGGTTGAGCGAGATGTCCTGGTAGCGTGCAGCATTGGTGCTCACACTTACGAAGTTCTTCATCCAGGTAGCGCAGCAGAGCTCTCTGCCGCAAGGACCGGTACCGCCGATACGGCCAGCCTCCTGACGTGCACCAATCTGCTTCATCTCGATACGGACATGGAAGGTATCGGCAAGAACCTTGATGAGCTGGCGGAAATCTACACGCTCATCAGCGATATAGTAGAAGATTATCTGGCGCTTCCCAATACCTATCAGCAGATAAAAGAGGGATTTTTGGTTCGTAATGTAAGAAAACAGCAATGGTCTCAGGTTTTTTTATCTGATCTTCAATATGATCGTATTATGTTACGCATGTCTGCTGATAAGGAAGTACTGGCATTTATCAAAAAGAAGCTGGGTCCACTGGTAACCTATGACCGTGTACACGGCACAAAACTTCTTGATACTCTTGAAGCATTTATTCATAATAATTGTTCACGTAAACTGGCAGCAGAGGCACTGTTTCTTCATCGAAATACCATGGCACACAGAATCAGCAAGATAGAAGAAATACTACATTGCAGTCTGGAGGATCCAGATATGATGGATAAATTAGAATTTGCTATAAAATTAAAAATGTATATACATTAAAAACAAATGTGCACCATGCACAATATTTAATTAAAAAAAGTGTGTTACCACCAATGCTTTTAGCGAATTAAAGTGATATAATACAAAACAACATATGTGAAGCCGATGTAGGCGTTCCTACATCGGCTAATTTTGTACTCTGGCCTGCTGTCAACCGGATACGAGCACATATATTTTATAGGAAATGGAGGAGATAACATGGCTAGTAACACAAAGAAAGATTACACACAGATGCATATCAAAGCATCAGAACATCCAAAAGCGTATTCACCGTATATTCTTATTCTGAATATTGTGATGAGCGTCCTTGGTGCTATCATCGGTCTTGAATTGATCGTGCGTACGGGTGTCGCACCAAACACATCTATCGTAGGAGCGTTATTTGCAATCATCATTTCACGTCTGCCTATCGCATTTTTAAAGAAATATCAGAGTATTCACTGCCAGAATATGATTCAGACATCAATTTCGGGAGCAACATTCTCAGCAGCAAACTGCTTCCTGCTTCCGATTGGTATTCCGGTTATTATGGGCAGAATGGATCTTATGTATCCTATGCTTGTTGGTGTATTTCTTGCAACCATCATTGATGCAACAATTCTTTATAAGACATTTGACAGCGAAATGTTTCCGGCAGAAGGAGCATGGCCTCCGGGAGTTGCATCTGCAGAATCTATCCTTGCAGTTGTAGAAAAAGGAAAGAAAGCTTTTTTGCTCATTGTAGGTATGGTCATCGGTGTTGGTGGTAAAATGATCGGTATTCCTACGGATCTTCTCGGTGTTTCCTGGTTCGGCGATTTTGCAGCGATGACAGCTCTTGGCGTAGGATCAATTGTGATCGGTATCATTAAGACAAATGGATTTATTATTGATATCTTCGGCCGTAGCTTTCCAATCATTACCAACATCTTCGGTGAAGGTGCTGATCTGATGGCTTCAAACATGTTCAAATACATGCCGCATGGTATTATGATCGGAGCAGGTCTTGTGTCCCTTGGCAAAGCCGCGGATCAGGGTAGACATATCCTTGACGGGATTCAGCCGGGCGGCGATGCCCACCACCACGCTGTTTTCCTCCACGTCGGCCCCCAGACCCCGGAGATAGGCCAGCCGGTCCCCCTGAGACGGCGCAGGGGTGAAGTCGATGCCGTTGTAGATGGCGTAGAACCGGTCGGGGGGGAAGCCCCGATCAATGAGCAGGTCCACCATGGCGTC
>ENA-OWPL01002003-OWPL01002003.1-human-gut-metagenome-genome-assembly--contig:-NODE-2003-length-10970-cov-2.611452_pt1 | contig 10970 bp, 10 predicted proteins | sample MGYA00248263_ERZ651844 | MGnify/ENA primary metagenome ERZ651844 (study PRJEB26924, sample SAMEA4378256) | human gut metagenome | biome: human gut; feature: human-associated habitat; material: faeces... | reverse complement strand
CTTTTTCCTCGATTTCTTAGTCATTCTTAATGTAATTATTATATCATAATTCTATTTTACAAACAACATCGCAAACGACAAGCGAGTAAATTTTAGTACTAAGTCAAATATTTTTTCTGAAAACACATCAGAATAAGTCGGCTTATCAGACGATTTCAATTCTTTTCCTGTTATAATATCAAATGGTCCTATTCCATGAAACTTAGCCGGATTACGCTCTGCATGCTTATATCCATGTCCTTTATGTGTTACAACATGGATGATAACTGCACCGTTAATTCGTTTAGCAACATGAAACACCTTAATAAGCTTCTCAATATCATGTCCATTAACCGGACCAAGATAAGATATTCCCATACATTCAAACATCTGTCCCGGAAGTATCATCTGCTTAAGATTGCTCTTGGTTTTCTTGATTTTGTCTACAATATGATCTCCACCCGGAAGCTTATACAGAGTATTAGCCACATTCTCCTTAAGGTCATAATATGAATCTGATGACCTTATATTACTAAGCATATGTGGTACACCGCCAACATTCTTGGCTATTGACATAGTATTATCATTTAACACAATAATAAAATTGGTTTTCATGCGGGAGGCATTGTTCATTGCTTCGTATGCCATACCGCCGGTCAGTGCCCCGTCTCCGATCACAGAAACCACATAATAATTGTCACCGGTCAGTTCCCTCGCCTGCGCCATGCCAAGTCCTGCGGAAATGGAAGTGGAGCTGTGCCCGGTATTGAATGCATCCGCCGGATCTTCCTGTGTCTTTGGAAAGCCGCTCATCCCGCCATACTGCCGTAAAGTGGCAAACCCCAACTTACGCCCGGTTAAAATCTTGTGCGTGTAGGACTGATGTCCGACATCCCAGATAATCCGGTCTCTCGTCAGGTCAAATGACAGATGAAGCGCCATCGTCAGTTCAATCACACCCAGATTCGATGCCAGATGTCCTCCGGTTTTTGCAATATTTTCCACCAGAAAATCACGGATTTCTTCCTGTAGCTCCTCCAGTTCTTCCTCGTTTAGTTGTTTGATATCATTTACTTTTTTTATCCGATCTAAAACCATGTTGCCCTCGAAAAATTAATGATCCCTGTTGATCAAATAGAAAAACAGGTCATGCAGAAACGTATGCTCTCCTTCAAATTCATCCAGTATCTTTATTGCTTCCCCGGAAAGCCGCTCTACATCCTTTTTTGCCTGCTCCAGCCCCTCAAATGTCACATAGGTTGCCTTCTCATTTTCCGCATCACTGCCGATCGGCTTACCGAGTTTTTCAAAAGATCCCGTGACATCGAGAATATCATCCTGTATCTGAAAGGCAAGTCCCAGCTTTGCTCCAGCTTCCTGCATACGCGCAACCGACACTTCATCCGCGCCTGCCAAAATGGCTCCGATCATAAGCGATGCTTCAATCAGCGCTCCGGTTTTTAACCGGTAGATAAAGTCCAGCCGGTTGCGGTCGATGGTCTGTCCGGTTTTCTCACTCTCCACATCCACCACCTGGCCGCCGATCATTCCGTATATACCCGCTTTTTGTGCCAGCACGGAAAAAGCCCTGACAATTCTCCAGTCTCCTTCGTTTCTGGTCAGTGCTGCTGCCACGGTCTCAAACGCATAATTTAAAAGGGCATCCCCCGCAAGGATTGCCATTGCTTCCCCGTATACCGCGTGGGTTGTCTTTTTCCCACGCCGGTATTCGTCGTTATCCATAGCCGGAAGATCATCATGGATCAGTGAATAGGTGTGGATCATCTCAATCGCCGCCATAAAATCATCAATTGCCGGATTCGTTCCGTCAAACATCTGGTAAGATGCTTCCATCAGCATCGGCCGCAGACGCTTTCCGCCTGCAAAAACACTGTATTCCATGGCATCGAGCACGGTCTGCTGAAACCCCTTTTCCTGTGGCAGAAACGGTGCGATCCGTGCTTCAATGTCTGCCGCCCTGCGTTTTATTTCCTGTCTGATCTCCATCAGAATTCCTCCAATTTTCCATCCTGGTTCAGTACAAGCATTGCCTTTTCTATCGTATCCAAAGACTGGCCGGCTGCTTTGATCTGTTCCAGTCCCTCTTTGTATAGGGCAAACGAACGGTCTAACGTTACGTTTTCGTCTTCCATCGCATCAAGTATGGCATCGATCTTTGCAAACCGTTCCTCCAGTCCCGGTTCTTTTTTTTCTAATTCATCACTCATTTTTTACTCCTTCGGCTGCCTGAATTTCTGTCACTGCTGCCGTCAGTGTGCCATCCAGCAAATGGATCTGCACGGTATCTTTTTTCCTGATCTGGTGGATGCTCCGCAGTGCCTGATGGTTCCCATCCTCCACGAATGCATACCCTCCACTGAGTTTCTTTACCGGGGAATAGCTCTCCAGCGTGCCTGCCAGAAGTGCCAGGCGGTGTCTGCGCTCACGCAGCAGTTCCTCCATGCGTCCGGTCAGTTTCTCTTCATACTCTGCCACTCTTTTCCGGTTTTCATTCATCCGCTGCTGAGGGCTGAGATAGTGCAGGCGCATCCTCTGGTGCTCCAGATGGTTTCTTGCCACGTTTACTTTCCTTTGGAGTTCTTTGTCCATCTGCTGCCGCATGCCAAGCAGTTCCTGCATTGCCTGCCGGTAATCAAACACCGCCAGCTCCGCTGCTGCAGACGGAGTCGGTGCCCGCAGGTCTGCGACATAATCTGCAATCGTAAAGTCCGTCTGATGACCGACAGCGGAGATCACCGGAATCCGGCAGTCAAAAATGGCCCGTGCCACCATTTCTTCGTTAAATGCCCACAGATCCTCTATAGATCCACCGCCCCGTCCGACAATGATTACATCCACGCCGATCTGTTCAAGTGCATGAATTCCATGGACAATTGATGCTGCCGCACCCTCGCCCTGCACCAGGGCCGGGCAGAGAATCAGCTGCACATACGGGTTCCTGCGCCCTGCAATATTGCGGATATCCTGAATCGCTGCCCCGGTCTCTGCCGTAACAATCCCCACGGTTTTTGCATAGGTGGGAATGGGCTGTTTGTATTCCTCCGCAAACATTCCCATCTCTTCAAGCTCCCGCTTTAACGCTTCAAATTTCAGATACAGATTTCCCTCTCCGTCCCGTTCAATCGTCCGTGCATAGATCTGGTATCTGCCATCTCTTTCATACACTTCCACGGAACCGGTCACAACCACGCGGTCGCCCTCTTTCATCTGGAATTTTAATCCTTCCCTGCGGTTTCCCGCAAACATGATCGCGTTTATCGTTCCGTCTGCATCTTTCATTGTAAAATAAATATGCCCGCTGGAGTGATACTTACAGTTAGATACCTCTCCCTTGATGCTGATATGGTGCAGCATAAAGTCCTGAGCGAACATATTTTTAATGTATTTATTTACCTGCCCTACCGAATATACATGTTTCATCATTCTGCAAACTTTGCAAGAATTCCATTGACAAATGCCGGTGAATCATTGGTTCCGTATTGTTTTGCCAGTTCCACAGCCTCATTGACCGCAACCTTAAACGGAATCTCATCATCGTAGCGGATCTCATATACCGCCAGACGGATCAGTGCCAGATCTACTTTGCCCATACGGGTTGTCTTCCAGCCTTTTGCGACTTCGTTGATTGCCCCATCGATTTCCGGCAGATGATTGTAAATGTCGCGATAACGCTCAGCGATATACTTAAAGTCCTGATCGGTTACATGATCCATTTCTTCGCCAAACAATTCCAGCTGTTCTGGCAGTTCTCCCGCATCAAAAAATTCTACGCGGAAAAGCATCTTGAATACATTTTCTCTTAACTCTCTTCTTGTCATCTTCTCTCCTCGCTCAAAAATAAAGGATGTCTTTCGTTCAGACATCCTTTATTATACCATATTCTGTTTCGAATACAAAGATTTAATTGTCAGTTCCCATATCAACACTTGCGATACGGACATTGACAACAGCGACTGTCAGACCTGTCATATTCTCAATGGCAGCCTTTACTTTATCCTGTACCTTGGCAGAGACATCCGGGATGCTGTAACCATATGCAATGTTGATGGCAACATCAACCTTTACTTCATTGTCCATAATTTCAATCATGATTCCCTTAGAAAGGTTCTTCATGCCAAGCTTGCTGACAATTTCGTTTGTGATGTTTCCCGCCATGGAACTGACGCCATCTACTTCTGTTGCTGCAAGTCCTGCAATGATCGCAACGACTTCATCTGCGATACGGACATCCCCGACAGGATCTGATTTTATCTGAACTGTTTTTCTGCTATCAGCCATAATACAATTGCCTCCTCAGTATTTTATCTTTGCTTATTATAACAGACTCTGTATTATTTGGAAAGCATAAAATTATACGACCTGCCCCTTGGATACATATACCTGATACGACTCATTTCCGGTCAGTGACTTGCCCTCTGTGACACGTACATTCTTGTCGGTAATCACGTATTCCACGCTTGCATTATCTTCCACTACGGTATCCTGCATCAGCACACAGTTTTTCACTTTTGCGCCTTTTCCGACGTGAACGCCTCGAAACAGGACGCTGTTTTCGACTTCTCCCTCGATCACACAGCCATCGGCAACCATAACATTCTTTGCTTTGGAACCGTTGATATAACGGGTCGGGTTATCGTCACGGATCTTGGTGTAAATCTGATTTGGAGAAAACAGTGCATTTAAGTTTTCTTCCTGTAACAGACGCATATTTTCTTCAAAATAACTCTGGGTATCATGGATATTGACCACATAGCCATCGTAGCAGAACCCGCGGATATCCAGCCGGTCAATCTGCTTGTCCAAAAGGTCACGTACAAAGTAAGTATGCCCATGTACATACGCATCATCTATCATATTGATCAAAAACTCGCGTTCTACCACATAAATATTCATGCTGAAATTCATCTCCCCCTCTTCGGTCGGGTTGATGTAAATCTTGCTGACGCGGTCTCCGTTCATGCCGAGTGCATAGTACAGATCCATGCACTCTCTGCTCTGGCGGATAAATGCCTTCGGGATCTCCTGCTTGCGATACATCATAGTTACATCTGCACCGCTCTTAATATGCGCATCCAAAAGCTCATTGAAATCAAAATTGATCGCAATGTTTGCATCTGACATAATCACATATTTCTGTGACTGCTTTAACAGGTATCCACGGAGACTTTCGAGTGCTTCAATCCGTCCTTCGAAAACTTTCACCTGTTTTTGTGCAAACGGAGGAACGATATTTAAGCCTCCATTCTTCCGAACCAGATCCCACTCACGACCAGCGCCGAGATGATCCAGCAGGGAATGATAATTTTTTCTTACAATAATGGAAATATTGTCAATTCCGCTGTGTACCATGCTGGAAAGGATAAAATCGCACATGCGGTATCTGCTGGCAAATGGAATGGATGCCATGAGGCGCTCCGAAGCCAGCTCCGGCACCATTGCATCATAGCTGTTCGGGAAAATAATTCCCAATGCCTCTGTCTTTGAATTTAACATTGCTCCTCACCCTCCTTCACATCTTCATAAATCATAGCGCTCGGACCAATTTTGGCGCCTTTTCCGATCGTCACATCCGCTGCAATTGTGGCAACTTCTCCGACACCTTCTCCTTCTGGCTTAGCTCCCACAACGGCATCTTCTTCTACGGTTGCATTTTCTGCAATGATACAGTGTCTGACAACTGCACCTGCCTTAATGGTGGAATGTCCCATCACAACCGCATCCTCTACGATAGCACCTTCCTCCACGGTAACACCCGAAAACAGAATCGAATGTCTGACCGTTCCCTTGATATTACATCCATCGGTAATCAGACAGTTATCCAACACAGCATTCTCTCCGATTCTGTGACCGGTCATACCACTGTTTCGGCTGTAAATCTTCCAGTTTTCATCAAACAGATTGATGCCGCTATGTTCCGGATCAAGCACTTCCATGTTTGCTTCCCACAGAGACGGAATCGTTCCTACATCCTTCCAGTATCCGTTGAAATGATAGGCATACATCTTTCTTCCGTCACGCAGAAGATTTGGAATAATATTGTTTCCAAAATCATTCTCGGAAGTCGGGTCAGCCTCATCCTCGATCAGATATTTCTTTAAAATATCCCAGTTAAATATGTAGATTCCCATGGATGCAAGATTGGACTTCGGTTCCTTTGGCTTCTCCTGGAACTCGGTAATCTTGTCATCCTCGTCTGCTACCATCAGGCCGAAACGGGAAGCATCCTCCCACGGCACTTCCATGACTGCGACAGAAAATTCTGCCCCTTTCTGCTTGTGGAACTCAAGGAAATCACTGTAATCCTGTTTGCAGATCTGGTCTCCGGAAAGAATAATCACATACTGCGGATCATAGCGCTCAATAAAAGCAATATTCTGATAAATGGCATTTGCCGTACCCTTGTACCAGTCAGACCCCGATGCTTTCTGGTACGGTGGAAGTACATGCACGCCTCCGTAAAGACGATCCAGATCCCACGGCTGGCCATTTCCAATATACTCGTTTAATACAAACGGCTGATACTGGGTCAGAATACCCACCGTATCAATTCCTGAATTTACGCAGTTCGACAGCGGAAAATCAATGATACGGTACTTTCCCCCAAACGGAACTGCAGGCTTTGCAAGCTTCTGTGTCAGTGCATATAATCTGGACCCCTGGCCTCCGGCAAGCAACATCGCAACTAGTTCTTTTGCCATATAAGTATCCCCCTTCTGTTCATAATAAATTACACTTATTATGGTATCATAAAAGGTGGATAATTCCTAGCACTTTTGGCTCTTTTCGTTTTTTTTAGCAAAAACTTTTGTATTATGATATAATAAGAAAAACAAATCATAACGGAATCAGGAGGAAATCCCATTGAAACGATTACACTTCACCAGATGCAGGACTTCTTTGCTTGCTGTTTTACTCGCTTTTTCCGTAGCTTTTGTACCTGTACCATCCATTTCTGATACAAGTTCCAATTCTGCAGCACTCCTTACGACTGCACAAGCTGCCAAAAAGAACACCAAAAACAGTTTTTCACTCAATGAAGTACCAAAATACAACGGAAAAGCTTCTGTTGTTGTACACGGCAACCAGCCCTATTTTACTTCGCGGGAAAAGCAAAACACCAAAAGTTTTGAGTCGTATCATAAACTTGATAAACTCGGACGCTGCGGTGTCGCCTATGCCAATGTAAGCATTGATACCATGCCGACTGAAAAGCGCGGGGAAATCGGACAGATCCGGCCTTCTGGCTGGCATACGGTCAAATACAGCGGCGTGGTAGACGGAAACTATCTGTACAACCGCTGCCATCTGATCGCTTACTGTCTTACAGCTGAAAATGCCAACAAAAAGAATCTGATTACCGGTACCCGTTATCTGAACAACGAAGGCATGCTGCCTTATGAGACAAAGACGGCCCAGTATATCGACAAAACAAAAAACCATGTTTTATACCGTGTGACACCGGTTTTTAAAGGCAGTGATTTAGTTGCCTCCGGTGTACTGATGGAAGCCTACTCTGTAGAGGATCAGGGAAAGGGAATCTCTTTTTGTGTGTACTGCTACAATGTGCAACCGGGTGTTGCCATAGATTATGCCACCGGTGACAGTCATCTGCGTAGAAAAAATAACCAGAATTCCCATAAAAGTTCTGCAAAGGAACACGCATCCACGGTCTATATTTTAAATACCAACACCAAAAAATTCCACAAGCCGGACTGTTATTCGGTAAAGCAGATGCGCAGTAAAAACCGAAAAAAATACAAGGGGCTCCGCAAGAAATTGATCAAAGACGGATATTCCCCTTGTAAAAACTGCAACCCATAACGGCTGCCGGTATTTTGACAACTATACTTCAAACGTATTCAGCCTTGCGGCAAGTTCGTGGGAACCTGCTGTAAGTCCTGATATATCATTTTCCACCTCATTCATATGTGCTGCCAGTTCCTGTGTCGTTGCCGTAACCTGCTGGCTTGCGGCTGCGGTGCTTTGTGCACTTCCTTCTATCTTTTCCACCTGCTCCGATACGGAATGGATCTCTGACATGGTCTGTAAAACGATGGATGAAATCCGGGCTACTTTTTCATTCGTCTCGGAAATGCCATCTTCAATCAGGGAAAAGGAAGTAATCACTTCGCTGGTATCATCAATATTTGTCTGATTGCTGTTTACAACCAGATCAATACATTTTGCGCACTCTTCGAATCCGTTGACAAGTGATGTGATAATGGTTTTGATGCGCTCCAGCTCATTGGATGTATTCTCAGACAATCCTTTGATGCTTTCTGCAACAACGGCAAACCCTTTTCCGGCTTCCCCTGCCCGAGCTGCTTCAATGGATGCATTCAGGGCAAGCAGGTTTGTTTCGGATGCGATTTCTTCAATACTGGAGAGAATTTCTGACATTTTTTCGATCGTCTGGTTCGTTTCTGCAATCCGGGAAGCAATGGTGGAAACATTATCGGTCATCTGTGCACTTCCCTTTGACATTGCCTCTATATGGTGTTTCATATTACCGGAATTTTCGCGCAAGGTCTCTGTACATTGATTGATATTCTCTGTTGCAGAAGCTATTTCATCCTCCCCACTCTGGATATCCGTAATGGTTTTATGCATCTGTCCGATTGCTTCTGCCTGATGGGTTGCTTCCGCTGCAATGCCTTCAATGGCATCTGCAATCTGCCCGGTCGCTTTGTGTGCGGAATCGGTCATGTCCTTCAACCGGTCCCCGGTATCCGTTACGCTCTGGGATATGGACATACTGTCTTTTATGATGCCGCCAAATTTTTCCATGGATTCATTGGCATTTCTGACCATTGCACCAAGTTCGTCCTGCCGGTTTATCACGTTACTGTCAACCGCACCGGTGAGTTTCCCAGAAGAAATGTTTTCGAGTTTTCCACGGATGACATCCAATACCTTTACGAGACGTCTTGCGACAAAATAAGTAAGGAATATCATTGCTATGATAAGGATAATACCCTCAGCGATCAGTATGCATACATCCTGCCGGAAAGTCTGTTCGATTTTTTTCGTATTTGCACTTGCTTCAATATTTGCATTGATATCATCCGTATAGCATCCTGTCGTCAGCACCCAGTTCCACGGCTCAAATTCCTCACTGTAAGCAATTTTAGGTGCCTGTGTTTTACCATCAGATTTCGTAAAAATAAATTCGTTGAACCCGCCGCCTTTTTCTGCTGCTTTCATGATTTCCTGTATGATCATGACCCCGTTATTGTCTTTTAATTCTTTCCGGTTTGATCCTTCCTGATCTGGCAGGATCGGATGCATGACAAGGGTATAATCGGTACTGTCTACCCAGATATATGCATCTCCTTCATCTCCGTAGCGGAAATTTCTCAATGTCTCAAGTGCGTTTGTCTTTGCGGTTTCTTCATCCATCTGCCCGTTTTGGAACTGGTCGTAATAATACTTCACGATGGTAATTCCCGACTGTACCTGCGACTTTACTTCTGTTTTGTATCCATCCAGAATATCCTCATACCGGATATCTTTAATGGTTGTTTCCGTAAATTTGAATATGCCCGCACATGTGCCGACAAGGATCAGAGATGCCGCTATAATAATTCCTGTAAAAATTACGGACAGTCTGGCTGACAGTGACTTTTTCATTTGTAAGACCTCCCAATTGCTAAACATAGCTTATATATTTACTGTTACTGTTATATTATATTATAACACTTTTCCCATGTTTATCCAACAGACGCAGCCCTATTTTCCAATGATTTCATCGGTATTGATGAATTCATACGGTGTCTGCTGGTAAACATAATAATTCAGCCAGTTTGCATAAAGGATATTTCCATGTGACCGCCACTGCAGCATCGGCCGCTGCGTTGGATCATCGTCCGGATAATAATTACACGGAAGCGTGATCGCAAGTCCCTTCTCCCTGTCACGCTTATATTCACTGTCTAATGTCATCCGGTCATATTCCGGGTGTCCCATCACAAAAATCTGGCTGCCATCCTGATTGATTACCAGAAAAACCCCTGCCTCTTTTGATTTTGCAAGAATGGTCAGTTCTTCATGCTTTAAAATATCTTCCTCCCGGATCTCGGTATGCCGGGAATGTGGAGCATAAAAATAATCATCAAATCCGCGTACCATCGGAATCTTGCGATTCATTACATGGTGCCGGAATACCCCGAACATTTTCTGCTTTAGATCATATTTTTGGATTCCGTAATGATAATAAAGTGCAGCCTGCGCCCCCCAGCACAAATGCAGGGTGGATGTCACATGCTTTTTGGACCACTCCATAATCTCACACACTTCATCCCAGTAATCGACTTCTTCATATTTCATCTGTTCCACCGGTGCACCGGTAATGATCAGCCCGTCAAAATACTGGTTCTTAATTTCCTGAAACGTCTGATAAAACTTGTTCAGGTGGCTCTTTGAAGTATGCGTGGATGCATGGGATGCCGGTGCAAGCAGCGATACGTCTACCTGTAACGGGGTGTTTGACAATGACCGGAAAATCTGCAATTCCGTCTCTTCTTTCAGTGGCATCAGGTTCAGAATCACGATATTGATCGGACGAATATCCTGATGCATCGCACGGGACTCATCCATCACGAAAATATTTTCCTGTTCGAGGATCTCCTTTGCAGGCAGATCACTTTGTGTTCTGATTGGCATAACTTTTTCTACCTCCCACCAAATTGTTCTATAAATGTATCTTCGGAAATAATCGGAATTCCCAGTTCTTTTGCCTTACGATTCTTAGATGATGCGGATTCCACGTCATTGTTGACAAGATATGCCGTCTTTTTTGAGACGCTTCCTGTCACTTTTCCGCCCTGGCTTTCTACATAGGCCTTAAATTCATCCCTGTTTTTATAGTGATGCACATCTCCGGTGATCACAAAACTCAGTCCCGCACAGCTGCCGGAAGAAGTATCCTGCACTTCTACATGTTCTATCGAAAGTTCATGAAGCAGATCCTC
>ENA-OWPL01001998-OWPL01001998.1-human-gut-metagenome-genome-assembly--contig:-NODE-1998-length-10984-cov-6.541404_pt1 | contig 10984 bp, 8 predicted proteins | sample MGYA00248263_ERZ651844 | MGnify/ENA primary metagenome ERZ651844 (study PRJEB26924, sample SAMEA4378256) | human gut metagenome | biome: human gut; feature: human-associated habitat; material: faeces... | reverse complement strand
GCCTCGGGCAGGACCACGATGCCGTCCACGCCGGTCATCAGCTCCTCAGCCAGCTCGTCCTCCACAACAAGGGCGACCACCTTGGCGTCCTCCACGGTATCGCGGTCATAGCCCACAAACTCGGTAGAGGGGATGTCCTTGCCGAACTCCACGCCGGCCCAGCCCAGATCGCCCAGCGCCTTCCGGGCCTCACGGGCGCGGGTCTTCTGCTCCTGCATCTCCTGATCGAAGGCGGAGCGGTCCAGCGTCATGCCGGCGTCCTCCACCATTTCGATGGTCAGGTCGATGGGGAAGCCGTAGGTATCGTACAGCTTGAAGGCGTCGGCGCCGGAGAAGGTGGTCTCCCCCTTTTCCTTGTGCTCAGCCAGCAGCTGATCGAAGATCTTCATGCCGCCGTCGATGGTCTTGGAGAAGTTCTCCTCCTCCACCCGGATGACCTTGGTGATATAGGCCTGACGCTCCCGCAGCTCGGGATAGTGGCCCTCGTTTTCGTGAACAACGGTGTCCACCACCTCATACAGGAAGGGACGGTTCACACCCAGCAGCTTGCCGTGGCGGGCGGCCCGGCGCAGCAGGCGGCGCAGCACATAGCCCCGGCCCTCGTTGCTGGGCAGCACGCCGTCGCAGATCATAAAGCTGGCGGAGCGGATATGGTCGGTGATGACACGGAGGGACACGTCCTTCTCCTGGCTCTGGCCGTAGCTGGCGCCGGTGATCTCCGTGACCTTGTTGGTGATGTTCATAACGGTATCCACATCGAACAGGGAGTCCACGTCCTGGCACACCACGGCCAGACGCTCCAGACCCATGCCGGTGTCGATATTCTTCTGCTTCAGCTCCGTATAATTGTCGTGGCCGTCGTTATCAAACTGGGAAAACACATTGTTCCAGATCTCGATATACCGGTCGCAATCGCAGCCCACGGTGCATCCGGGCTTACCGCAGCCGTATTTCTCACCCCGGTCATAGTAAATCTCCGAGCAGGGGCCGCAGGGGCCGGAGCCGTGCTCCCAGAAGTTGTCCTCCTTGCCGAACTTGAAGATGCGGTCCTCGGGGATGCCGATCTCCTCGTGCCAGATGCGGAAGGCCTCATCGTCGGCGGGGGTGGTCTCGTTGCCGGCGAACACGGAGGGATACAGGCGGTTTGGGTCCAGACCCACCCACTCGGGGCTGGTCAGGAATTCCCACGCCCAGTGGATGGCCTCTTTCTTGAAGTAGTCACCGAAAGAGAAGTTGCCCAGCATCTCAAAATAGGTGCCGTGGCGGGCAGTGTGGCCGATGTTCTCAATATCGCCGGTACGGATGCACTTCTGGCAGGTGGTGACCCGGTGGCGGGGCGGCTCCTGCTCGCCGGTAAAGTAGGGCTTCATGGGTGCCATGCCGGAGTTGATCAGCAGCAGAGAGGCATCGTTCTGGGGGATCAGGGAAAAGCTGGGCAGACGCAGATGGTCTTTGGTCTCAAAGAAGTGCAGGAACATTTCCCGCAGCTCATTGAGACCGTAATACTTGGGCTGAGACATGGTTGGTTTCTCCTTTTATTGTAAAATTTACTGTTGTTCGTTCTGTGTTTTCAGATAAGCGCTCAATTCCGCGAGCTCACGGTCGAGATTTTTATAGAACTGCGTGACGTGCCATCCGTCGCAGAGCGCGTGGTTGATGAAAAGTGACATCGGCAGCATCATGCGGCCGTTTTCCTCGCGGTATTTTCCCCAGGCGAAGCGCGGATTGCTGTCGTCTGCGCCGCCGGCGGGCTCTTTGATCTGCGTGTAGTAGAGCCACGGCACGCAGGAGACGAAGAAATTCGCCAGCACGTCGCCATCCTCGGTCAGCGTACCGCGCTCGAGCGTCTCCTTCTGCCGCCGCTTGCCCTCGGCGACAAACTTTTCGTAAGACGACAGATCGTCCTCAAGCAGGCAGTAGACGTAAACGCCCGTGCCGTCGGGCTTCATCACGGTGTACGACGGGTCACAGTGATCATACTCAACGACCTGACCGTCGGGCAGCAATCTCCGCCGCAGCTCGGGCACGGCGTTCGCCGCGCGCATCACCGCATAGAGATAGCTGAGGAAAAACGGACGGCCGTTAAGCGAAGCAAGAAGATCCGTAATATCCACCGGAACCGTGATGCCCGCCCACGGGTCGGTCATCGTGCGGAAGTATTCAAACTGGCCGCCGCGCGGGTCCTTCGTCATGTCGATGATTTTTCTTGTCATCTGCTCACTTCCCTCTCACATCCAGTCCGATAAGGTTCATCTCCGTATCGAACGCGATGCGGAACACCACGGACTTTTTGTCGTATTTCGCGCCGATGACGGCGATGGCATGCGGCTCGTCTGCGTCCGTCACGCCCGTCACCATCGAATCCTTGACCTTTTTGAAGCTGCCGCGCCCCTCGGTCGCAGTGTCCATCATCTTTTTGATATCATCGGCGCTCGTCTGCTCGCGCACGTCCTCGCGCAGCGCGTCGTAGACCTCTTCATATTCGCCCTTCGTCAGCTGCGACATGACGGCAAGTCCCGCGCTCGAGACCTTGTCCTCGTCCATGCCGTCGGGCAGCTCGTTTCCGCGGCAGCCGGCCAAAATCACCAGCAGCACCGCAGCCAATGCGAAAAGCCACACTTTTTTGCGCATATCTATCCCTTTCCAAAAAAATAAAGCCTCCGTCCCTACACATAGGGGCGAAGACTTGACACTTCACGGTACCACCCTAATTATCTTTCCGCTTGGGGGAAAGCATCTTAGCCGTCCGGTAACGGGGACGAGGCGTTCCGCTCCTCGCGGACGGCTCCAAAGCGGCTGCTTCGCACCGGTGGCCGAGGGCTTGCACCATTCCCCTCTCGCTTCAGGCTCGTCTGCAAAGCTGACTTTTTCATCGCGTTTTACTTGCGTTATTATATCTCAAATTCAGCTTTTGTCAAGCATCCCTTGCCTTTGGGCAGAAAATGGCATATACTGCTTTCGTTTGAATGATGAAGGGAGAATCGCTATGAACCGTTCCCGCTCCGGCTATGTCTATATCGTCCTCTGTGCCGTCATTTTCAGCACGATGGAGGTCATGCTCAAAACCGTGCACGGCGTGTTTGCGCCCATGCAGATCACGTGTCTGCGCTTTCTCGTCGGCGGCATTCTGCTCATCCCGTTCGCCTCGCGCTCGATGAAGAAGAAAAACGCCTCGCTCTCGCGAAAGGACATCGGCTTTTTCGCGCTTTCGGGCTTTCTGTGCGTCGTCATCGCGATGTCGCTCTACCAGATGTCCGTGACCTATACGCGCGCGTCCATCGTTGCGGTCATCTTCTCCTGCAATCCGATCTTCGTCACGGTGTTCGCCCATCTCTTCCTGCATGAGGACATTCATCGCAACCACATTATCGCGCTCATTTTGGAGCTCACGGCGGCGCTCATCATCATTGACCCCATTCATGCGACGCTCGATCCCACAGGCTCGGTGCTCGCCATTCTCTCCGCCGTGATGTTCGCACTCTACAGTGTGTTCGGCAAAAAGCGTACACCGCGCTTCGGCGGCATCGCTGTTACGTGCCTGAGTTTTCTCTTCGGCGCGGGCGAGCTCGTGTTCATTCTGCTCTTCGGCCGCACGGCGGCGGGCGCGTCGCTCTATGGCGCGGTGGGGCTGAACCTCTTTATCGACGTGCCGCTCTTTGAAAATATCCCTGCCTCGGCCATTCCGGCACTGCTGTACATCTGCTGCATCAACTCCGCGGCGGGCTTCGTCTGCCACATGATGGCGATGGAGAAAACGTCCGCGCAGGAGGCGTCACTCATTTTCTTCCTAAAGCCCATCTTGGCGCCGATCTTCGCGCTTCTTTTCCTCAAGGAGGAGATCCCGCTCAACATGATCGCCGGTATCGTCTGCTTCCTCGCAGGCTCGCTGTGCGCGATCCTGCCGGGCATCCTCGCCCAGCGAAGGCTTTTGAAAACAGAGCGAAACTAAGCAGAAATGCAAAAAAGGCTGCTCTCTTTCGTAAGAGAGCAGCCTTTTTCACCTTCGCTTCAGTCCTTCGCGCCCAGCGAGACCGCATGGCGCACGAAGCTCATCGGCGGCACAAAGCGCGGCAGCTTCATCTTAAACACCGTCTGCGGTGTGCGCGGCTCGTAGAGCTCGAAGCCCTCGAGGTCGTGCATCACGGGCGCGGTCATCGTGAACGGGCGGCTGTCGGGGCCGACGAGCTCGATCTCGTCGCCCGCGGCAAACTTGTTGCGAAGCGACAGCGTCGCGTTGCCGTCCGCATCGCAGTCCGTCACGACGGCGCAGACCTGCCAGTCGCGGATGTAGCGCGAATTGTCGTAATACTGCCCGGGCTGGCCGTAGTAGAAGCCCGTCGAATAATGGCGGTGGCTCACATGCTCTACCTCATCGCGCCATACGGGATCGACTTCCCTGCCCGCGGCGACGTTGTCGAGCACATGGCGGTACGCACCTGTGACGATGGCGGCGTAGTAGGCCGACTTCGCGCGCCCCTCGATCTTGATGCAGTCGATGCCCGCGTCCATGATATCGTCTAAATGGTCGATCATGCACATATCGCGCGAGTTCATGATGTAGGTCCCCTTCTCATCCTCGAAGACGGGGAAATATTCGCCCGGACGTTTCTCCTCCATCAGCGCATACTGGTAGCGGCAGGGCTGGGCGCACTGGCCGCGGTTCGCGTCGCGGCCCGCCATGTAGTTGGAAAGCAGGCATCGGCCCGAAACGCTCATGCACATAGCACCGTGCACAAAGGCTTCGATCTCCAGTTCCGGCGGGGTCTTGTCGCGCAGGATGGCGATGTCCTGCAAGGACATCTCGCGGGCCAGCACCACGCGCTTGGCACCCAGGTTATAGGCGGCGCGGGCGGCGGCCCAGTTGGTGATGCCGGTCTGGGTGGACATGTGGACATCAATGTCCGGCGCGAACTGCTTGCAGGCTTCCAGCACACCCAGGTCTGCCACGATGAAGGCATCCACGCCCGCTGCGGCCGCGCTCCGGATGGCGTCCGGCAGGCGGTCGGCCTCTTCGTTGGTGGGCAGGGTGTTCATGGTCAGATAGACCTTGCGGCCGCGGGCATGGGCGTAGATGACGCCCTCGGTCAGCTGTTCCGGCGTGAAGTTGGCCGGGGCTGAGCGCATCCCAAATTCGGGCAGGCTGCAATAGACGGCATCTGCACCATAGTTGATGGCGTAGCGCAGGCGCTCCAAATCGCCCGCAGGGGACAGAAGTTCCGGGATCTGTAACATAATCATTCTCCTAAACGAGCTTACCCTCTCCCAAAGGGAGAGCCCCTGGCAAACCGGTCAACCGTTGCGTTTTCCGTCAGCACAAGGGCTTCGCTCTCATTTTTTTGCCGCAAGCGAACGGTTCACATCCGCTGCCTTCTGGCAGTTGGTCTGATGCTCCGCATAGGTGCGGGCGTAGTAATACTGGCCGCTGAGGTCGGTCACGAAGAAATAGCAGTCCTGGACCTCCGCATCGGGCTGGGGGGCCAGCGCAGCCCGGATGGCGGCCAGACCGGGGTTCGAGATTGGCCCGGCGGGCAGGCCAGTGCAGGTATAGGTGTCGTAGGCATTGCGGATGTTTTCGGGGATCTTCTCCCAGCCGCCGTACCAGGGGGCCACCCAGTTCCAGAGATAGTTGTTGTCTGCATCGCTCTGGACATAGCTGGACGTGTTGCTCTGCAGCTTGGGGTAGGGCGAGCCTTCTGCCAGACGGTTGCGGAACACCTGGGCCACATTGTTGTCCTGGTCGTTGCCGGCCTCCTCCTGCACGAAGGATGCCAGCGTGATGACCTCCGAAAGGCTCAGGCCCTGCTGGTCCAGCTCCTTGTACATCGCGTCGGTGAACTGCTGGTCAAAATGCGAATAGAACGTTGCAACGTAGTTGTGCACCGTATCATCCGCGAGGAATTCGTAGGTATCCGGGAAGAGATAGCCCTCACATTTCAGGAAACGGTCCGGGGCATCCGTGTCATCGGGGACATACTGCCAGAACGTGTATTCGCTGAAATCGCCGGTGTTGGCCTCTTCGAGAAACTCCTTTGCGGTGCACAGCCCGGCCTGTTCCATCTTCTGTGCGATGGCAATGGCCGTCGTACCCTCCGGGAAGGTCAGGCGGACGGAATCTGCTTTGGCATACTCGGAAAGCGCCTCGATGAGCGTATCGTAGGAGCTGCCGGGTTCCAGCGAAAATTCGCCGTACTGAAGCTTCGCCGCCGCGTCTTTGCGGCTGACGTACCAGCGGAACAGCTGCGGGAACCGGATGACGCCCGCTTCCTTCAGCTGCCGGGCAATGGTGCTCACACCGCTGCCCTGCGCGATCTCCACGGTCACGGCGTCCTGCCGGGTGCCGCCGTCGATCTCGCGCTTTGCCAGCAGGAATGCGCCGCCCGCCGCCGCCAGCATGAGCACCAGCAGCACGAGCAGGATCTTCAGCGCACCACCTTTTTTGCGTGGTTTTGCATGGTTGCTGTTTGCCATTGACACTTTCCTTTCAGTCCAACATCAGCCGCATATAGCTCTCGCTCACATCAAAGGGTTCGCCCTCAAAGCGGATCATTCCATAATCCTGCCGGGTGCCCTCGCCAAGGAAGAGGTTCTGCGCGGCACCCACGGTGATGACGGCCTTTTCCACAATGACCTCTTTTTCGCGGGCCGCTTCCATCAAAATCTCTGCGGCGCGGTCGCCGGTGGCCATCATCTCCACAAAATAAAGGGTGTCCTCCTTGCGGAAGTATATTCCGTAACCGTTGTCGTTCGAGACGAGGGTGGCCCCGCGGGAGTACAGATCCCCCAGCACCACGGCCATCTGTTCCGGCGGCAGCTGCACGGTGTCGGGCCAGAATCTCGCCCGCAGCTCACAGAGCTTTTTGGCCGTGACGGTGTCGAACTCGGCCTGGCTCCACAGGTTGCGGTCTACCTCGCGGGGCAGGCACCGCAGCGGGAAGGCCCACTGAAAGCCCTTATCCTGCAGCAGCGCCGCCTGCTCGTTCCCGCTGGGCACAACGACCACGAACCCGGCCCCTTTCAGTTTCTGCTGGGTGCACAGGTGGTCTACCAGGCCCGCCAGGATCAGGCTGCCCTGCCCGGTCAGGCCATACAGGCAGCAGCCGGGCCGCCCCTGCAGCAAGACCGGCACCGCCATGGCCACGGCCTCGATGTGGTCATTTTCCTCCGCTACATAGACATTCTGCTCCCCGGCAAAGCGCTCGATGGCGTTGGTGAGGAACGTTTCGTCCTCCCCATGTTCGCGCTGCCACAGCGCCAGGATCTCCGCCCGGTCGGACGGCTGCATCAAACGGTACATAAAAACACCTACCTCCTACGCATGGGTATCCCTGCGCCTGCCCGGCACAGGTCGATTGTGCGTTATTCCGCAAGGGCCGCGTCCACCCGCCGGCGGACCTCCTGCCCGATCTCTTCGATGCTGCGCATCCCGTCCCCGCAGGTGCAGGGCACGGTCTGCCAGCCCAGGTGAGCGGCGCAGAACTCAGCCGCTCTGCGGCTGCGGGCCAGATACTCCACATCCTTTTCGTGGACGTCCTTTTTGCTCTCGTCGCCGTGGTAGCGCTGGGTCATCAGCTTCTGGCTCACGGCAGGGTCCACCTGTAAATAGATCACGCAGTCCGGTGCGGGCAGACCCAGCAGATGGAACTCGTAATCGAACAGCCAGTGCAGAAACTGCTCCCATTCTTCCGGCGGCAGCTTCGAGCACTGGTGCACCGCATTGGAGGTGGTGTACCGGTCTGCGATGAGGATGCCGCCCTCTTCGTAGAATCTCCCCCAGTCGGCTTTGTAGCCCGCATAGCGGTCTACCGCATAAAAGCTCGATGCTGCGTATGCGTTCACGTCGTCGGGCCTCGCGCCGAACTGTCCGGCCAGATACATCCGGACCAGCGCGCTCGAATCGCTGGCATAGTTCGGGAAGGTGATCTCCCGCACCAGCCTGCCCTCGGCGGCCAGTGCTGCGGCCAGACGCTTGGCCTGGGTGGCCTTGCCGCTGCCGTCCAGCCCTTCCAGCACGATGAGTTTTCCGTGGCTCATACGGGTTCCCCCTTCAAAGCGGCGTACTGCGCCCGCACCTCGGCGGTCTTGCCGCAGCACATCTTGCCCTCCGGGCAGGGGCCGGAAACACACGCCGGGCCAGCCGTGCGGAAGAGATGGGGTGCCACCGGGTAGACCAGCCGCAGCATCTCTTCGGCCAGCGCCCGGATCTCCCACTGGGCGCGGCTGCAGCACCGCAGATGGAAGAAGTTCTGCAGGCTACGGGCGTTCATGGTGACGACCATCTTGGTCTCGCAGGCATTGGGCAGCACGAAGCGGGCGTCCTCGTTGGCCTGCTTGGAAGCCTTGGCGCGGGCCTGTTTTTCGGGCATTCCCTCTGCCATCAGACGGGCAGTGTGGCCCTCCTCCAGCTTTTTCACGAGGTCAAGGTAGTGCGCCGCGTCCTCGTTCATGCTGGCGATGAAGGCTTCCTTCGCTTCGGGGATGGCCTCGATCTCCGGCGGGATGACATAACGGAAGTCGTCCAGCCGGACATAGCGCTGGCTCTGCACACTGAACGATGCGATGCGGTGGCGGGTGATCTGGGCCAACAGGGTGCGGCTGACGCCCTCGATGCCAAAGGTGAAGCTGGCATGTTCTATGGGGCTGGCGTGGCCAAGGTCGCTGAGCATGGTCAGGAAACTGGCCGTCTTCTCCTCGGTCAGGCCGTCCAGCAGGTCGGTGATGTGGGCGTCGGAATAGCAGAGCTTCGCCGCCGCAGCCACCACCTTTTCCGGCTCCGGCGTATGCGCGATCAATCGGACTGTCATCATCTGTCATTCCTCCGTTATTTTTGTCAGCGGCGCAAAGTTCGCCATGGTCTTCTTCACGCCGACCTTTTCAAAGTTGATCTCTACGATCTGGTCGCCTGCGGCAGGCTTGACCTTGAGCACCTTGCCGCGGCCAAACACTTTATGCTCCACGATATCCCCCGGCTCGTAGTGTTTCGGGGTGCTGGCGGCAGGCTTTGGCGCCGGTGCCCCGGTGAACTGCACCGGTTTCGCCGGAGCCTTGGGGGCTGCGGCGCGGCCATAACCAGAGCCAAAACCGCCCGAACGACTGTGGCTGTCCACGCTGGCGGACCCGGATGCGCCCCGCCCGGCGTAGTCGGCCCCGAAGCCCCGGCTGCCGCCGTTGTATTCAGCATTCAGGTAGCCGGAGCGGCTGCCGGAACTGGAACCGGAACCGAAACCGGAACGGCTGCGGCCCCAGCCGGAGGCACCGGAGTAGCCCGATGCGCCGCCCGGCACGGTATCGCTGTAGGCCGAACCCCAGCCGCCCAGCTGAGAGCGGCGCTCCAGCGTCGGGCTGCGGGTCTCCTCGATGTACTCCGGCTCGATCTCGCGCAAAAAGCGGCTGGGCTCGTTGCGCTGGGTACGGCCGTAGAGCATCCGGGTCACGCTGTTGGAGATGTAAAGCTCCTTTTTGGCGCGGGTGATGCCGACATAGGCCAGGCGGCGTTCCTCTTCGAGGTCTGCCTCGGAGTATTTGCTCATCTCGCTGGGGAAGACGCCCTCCTCCATGCCGATGAGGAACACATACGGAAATTCCAACCCCTTGGCCGAGTGGATGGTCATCAGGACCACCTGGTCGCTGCTTTCGTTGTAGCTGTCGATGTCGCTGATGAGGGCGATGTCTTCGAGGTAGCCTTCCAGCGTGGCTTCCTCGCCGTGCTGGTCGCAGTAGTTTTTCACGTTGTTGACCAGCTGGCCCAGGTTCTGCAGCCGGTCGGCGGCGTCCTCGTGGCCCTTGGCGATCTCCTGTTCGAGCATGGCCTTGTACCCGCTCAGCTCAATGACGTCGGACGCAAATTCATCCAGCGTCCGTGTTTCCAGCGACTCCTGCAATTTCTCGTAGATCTGCCAGAATTTCAGGATCGGCATGATGGAACGGGCCAGCCGCGCGTACTGGTCGGCGTGGCTGATGATCTCCAGCATACTCGTGTTCTCCTGCGCGGCAAGGTCTGCGATGACCTCGATGGTCGCGTTGCCGATCTTCCGCGCCGGTTCGTTGATGATGCGGCGCAGGCGGACGTCGTCGCGGGCATTGGCCACGATGGACATATAGGAGTGGATGTCCTTGACCTCTTTGCGGTCGTTGAAGCGCTGGCCGCCCACGATCTTGTGGGGGATGCCCGCGCGGGTGAAGTAGCTTTCGATGGGGGCCGACTGGGCGTTCATGCGGTAGAGGATGGCGTGGTCGGCCAGATGGCCGCCCGCCTTGAGGTGCTGGCCGATGACGTCCGCAATGTGCATCGCCTCGTCCTGCTCGTTCTCGGCGGTGTACACCTGCACCTTGTCGCCCTCGCCGTTGTCGGTCCACAGGGTCTTGCCCTTGCGCTCCGTGTTGTGCTGGATGACGCAGTTGGCGGCGTTCAGGATGTTGGAGGTGGAACGATAGTTCTGCTCCAGCCGGATGGTCTTTGCCCCGGGGTAGCACTTTTCAAAGTTGAGGATGTTTTCAATGGTAGCCCCGCGGAAGCGGTAGATGCTCTGGTCATCGTCGCCCACCACGCAGATGTTGCGCTCCGGGCCGGTGAGCAGGCTCACCAGACGGAACTGCGCCACACTGGTGTCCTGATACTCGTCCACCAGCAGGTATTTGTATTTGGTCTGGTAGAAGTCCCGCACGTCCGGGTGCTCTGCCAGCAGCTGCACGGTCTGGTAGATGAGGTCGTCGAAGTCGAAGGCACCGGCCTCCTTCAGCCGCTTTTCGTAGGCGGCGTAGATGCGGGCCGCCAGTGCGCCCTTGGTGTCCTTGGCGGGGTTGGCAAGGGCCTGTTCCGGGCTGACCAGCTGATCCTTCCAGCGGCTCATCTGGTTGATGGCGCTCTTGATGGGGAAGAACTTGTCATCCACGTTCAGGTCCTTGTACACCGCCTTCATCACCCGCTGGGCGTCGTCGGTGTCGTAGATGGTAAAGCTGCGGGGGTAGCCGATCTCCTCCGCCCAGC
>ENA-OWPL01001997-OWPL01001997.1-human-gut-metagenome-genome-assembly--contig:-NODE-1997-length-10985-cov-7.851418_pt1 | contig 10985 bp, 7 predicted proteins | sample MGYA00248263_ERZ651844 | MGnify/ENA primary metagenome ERZ651844 (study PRJEB26924, sample SAMEA4378256) | human gut metagenome | biome: human gut; feature: human-associated habitat; material: faeces... | reverse complement strand
TGCTGGCAGTCCCGTCAAAGGCGGAGATATCCAGCACCTTCACAATATCGTCATTGTAATAGGAAACCGCCACGGCGTCATACGCGAAGCCCCGATAGGTCCCCTGATTTTCCGGACAGGCAAACACCAGCATCTCCGGCTTTCCGGGCAGCACGGCAGTCATGACGATGTCGCCGCCCTGGGTGATCCGGTCCTCCAGATCATCCTGTATGCCCAGGTACCCCGTCTCCCCCGCAGCCGTCATATAGTTGCCATCGGCGGAGAGGAAGTAAAAGTCGGAAAAGCCCGTCTCCTGCTGAACAGCCTCGATGAGCTGCCGGATCTCGTCCTCGTCGGAAATATGCCGCATGGTGGTTTCCCACAGGTGCAGGTAGGTCAGATTCTTCTCCACCACCTCGTTCAGCATATTGTTGGACTGGTGGAGCACCTCCGCCAGATGGGCGGTGCTCTCCTCGTAGACGGTCCGGGACACGAAGTCGAAATATCGGACGCCGGCAGCGGCGATCCCCAATAACAGGACAAGCACCGCCGCCAAAGCAGCCACCCGCCGCTTCCCCAACGGTCTCATCCTTTTTGCGTGGTAATGCGTTTCTTCCATCTATCCTTACCTCAAGCTGATATAGGTCTCAGGCTCCGCAAGAACGGCGTCATCCTGTGCGGCGTATTCGGTCCAAGTATTCCGCACATGAACGTCTCCGCCTTCAAACATGCGGCTTTCATCCGCAAGGAGGGGCGCCATGTGCTTTGCTGCGGCCAGACAGGTCACGGTAAAGGTGTCCTCGTCCCGGACCGCCTCCCCGTCCCGTGTGACCTTCGTCAAAGTAAACGTCCCATGCTCCTCCTGCACTTCCATGGCAATGCCGCTGACCACCGGCAGAGAGCCCCGGTTAAACGGCGTAAAGCCACCCTCACAGCCCTCCACAAAGGCTTTGACGGTCTCCTTCAGCTCGGCGCCGCTCATTTCCTGCTGGTAGGCCAGCAGCCCATTGGGCATGATCATGTACCCGGCCATCTTCTCGGTGTAGTCCGCCTGAAGCACCGAGCCGGTGGAGCTGCTTCCTTCCGCGATCAGCACATCGGTCCCATAGATGCTCCGCAGCGTGTTGGCCATCACGGAAGCGGCCTCATTGCCGCCCTCGGGGCGGAAGGTATTGGAATAGGTCCGCTCCACTGTCAGGACAGTCTCCTCAGAGACGTCTCTTGGCTCACGGAGCTGGCTGTCAAACGCCTTATACGCCTGCGCCGCGCTGTACTTCCCCGCGATCATCTTGGAGACCACGTCCTGCGAAACGGAAAAGAAATCGTTGGAGGCGATGCGGATATACATGTGGTTTTCTTCCACCACATCGCGCACGTCCTTCATGTACTCGGTCAGGCGCAGGGGGACGTTCTGGCTGTAGCTCAGCAGGTCCTGTCCATCAGAGATAATGCGGCTCTGCGCTTCCTCGGAGAGCATGACGTTCAGCACTTTCATGGCTTTTTCGCGGCGCGCGGTGTCCTGCTCGAGGTCACGGTTCAGAGCGATCTGGAAATACGGGGTGGTCATGATCCACTTTTCGCCGTTCTGGCTGAAGAAGGGCAAAAAGGTGGTGTCGATGCCCTCGTCCTGAAACATCTTGACCCCGGCAGAACTGCCAAAGTACATGGCAACCTCTCCGTTCCGGAACAGATCCATCACGGGATCGTAGGTATGTGCAAGGTCGTCCGCCGTAAGGTGGGTATCCTGAATGAACTGATCCATCCGCTCAAACGCCCCCGGCCACACGGTATCGTCCAGACCGACCCGTGCGGTGCTGGCGGGGTCGCTGTAAGCGGTGCGCCACTTGCGCCCTTCCGTGGTGGTAAGCTCGGCAGCGGAAAGCCCCTGCAGCGTTTCCATGCAGGTATAGTCGTAGGCGTAATCGGCGGTAAAGCCCCGGATGCCCACCGCTTCAAATGCCTGACAGGCCGAAACGAAGCTTGCGTAATCGGTGGGCAGGGGGATATCGTACTGCTCAAAAAGGCCGCGGTTGACCACAAATCCGTGGGCATCCGCACAGACCGGCAGCCAGTTCACGCTGCCATCCTCGTTTTTAAAGCTGTTGAGGTAGGTGTTGTACACCGCACCCGCCTCGTTGGTCATGGCAAGGTTCATCAGGCTGTCCTTTAAAGGGGCAGCATCGTGCAGCGAGAACCGGCAGCAGGTGATGATATCCGGCAGGCCGCCGTTCTGCTGCAAAAACTTGTAAAAATCCAGATCGTTGTTGCCCACGATGAACTCGATGTTCACGTCCGGCAGCTGCGCTTGGACATAGGGAGCATAGCTTTCGTACAGGCTATTGCTCCACAGATACACCTGAATGGTCTGGGCATTCTCCTGCTGCTGCAGCTGTTCTGCGCTCTTTGTGCCGCAGCCGGTCAGCAGGGACAGCCCCATTACCAGTGCCGCAAGCACGGAAATAATGCGGTGCATTGTTCTTTTGTTCGTCAAAATCGTTCTCCTCACAACTCTCGGGCAGCTGCCGCTTTGCGGCAAAGCTGCTATGGTTTACTGCTCGTACATCACCGCCCGCAAGAGTGTGCGCTGTAAAACCCGCCCACGGAAATGATGCCGTAATTTTTGCGTATTTCCTGTTTTTCGCTGCCCCTTTCCCGCGAAAAGGCACAGCACAAGAGAGATATAAAAATATTTTACCATTATCAGGAAGAATTTTCAATCAATTTTCACATATTTATCCATAAAAACCACGCGTATCCGATTTCTATGCATCAGCAGCTCCGGCATCGTGCTGCAATGACCGGGAGGGTTTTAGGTTTTGCCGGTGCAAAGCGCCTGCCAGCGCTCTGCCGGGATGACAGGCGCTGTGACAAAGGCTTCGGGATTTGGGGCAAGAACATGGCGGGTGACCCGGAAAAGCCCCTCAGCATCGCACAAAATGCAGCCTGCATCACCGAATTTCGTGTTCCGGGCTGCACCGCAGTCCAGATACGCCTGCTCCAGCTTGACGAAATCCTCCGAGATGTGCGGCTGCTGCGCGTTGTAGTGGCGGCGCATATAGACGGTGTGCTGCGCCCCGGCTTCGTCCGCCACGGTCAGCTGCAGGGGCTTGTCGGTCAGGCGGTTCGGGACGTTCAGCACCTCCTCCACGCTGTGGATAAAGGTGTTGCGGGCGTGGGTCACCCCTAGCAGCAGCACCTTGCCGTGAGCTGCCCGCAACCGGTCGTAGCAGCCGCCGGGGGTGCAGGGAGTGTTGGCGTCCAGCTCCCCTTCTATGTAAGCAGCCGCGTCCTTGCCGTAAGCCGCCATGCTGTGGGTGGGGTGCAGCGAGCGCACCACCCCGGGGCGCTGCCGGAACAGCTCCGGCAGAATGCCCACACAGCACGGGCTGCGGCACACATCGAACATCCGGTTCTCCTCATTGATAAACCGCCATGTGTGGGTGGGCAGCAGCAGCAAGCCCTCCGCAAAAAACTCCATCAGCGCGTCCAGAACTGTGTCCGCACCGCCCTCCACCGTGCCGATGGACTTCATGGAAGAATGGATCAGGATGGTCTCGTTTCCTGTCAGCCCCATTGCTGCAAGGTCGTGCTTGAGGTCAGCCTTTGTATATGCCATGTCGTCTCTCCTTTTCGGGCGTTTTGCCTACCCTCAGTTTACCGCCTTTTGCGCAGCAAGGCAAGCCCGCAGCAGCACAGTACCCCCGCAATACACAAAAAAGCACATTTCCTGCTGTATTTTCCGGTAACGCTCCGGTGTATGCAGGGCATTTGGCCCCTTTCAGCCTTTTTAGCAAAACCTTGTATACAGCATTTTATCCCGCCGTGCTGCCGCCATAAAACCGCAGCGCTTTGCAATTATAGCATTTGACAGTTATTTTCTGTTTTCTTTGTACATTCCGTACAACATCCGCTTTATCACGGCATTCCATCAGCACTTTTCCCGCATTATAAAGTGGTATATCAATTTTCCCGTTTCATAAGCAGCTCCGTACGCAAGTGCAAAAACTTGTATACAAGCTGTCAAATAAAGTTCCGTTCCAGCATTGACATTCGTTTGCCGGGACGGTACAATGATATTAAGCTTAATTTACCGGATAAATGGAGAACGACTATGGCCACATTACAGCACACGGATGAGCTTTATCATATTCTCGAGGACGAGATCTGTGCCCTGAAGATCCTGCCCGGGGAAGCGCTGAGCGAAAACCAGCTGTGCAAGCGGTTCGGTGTTTCGCGCACCCCTATCCGCAGCGTTTTGCAGCGGCTGGAGCAGAACCGCTTTGTGCAGATCATCCCCTGCAAGGGCACCATCGTTACCGCCATCGACATCGGCGTGGTGGATCAGCTCATCTTCCAGCGTGTTGCCGTGGAGGGCATGGTGTTCCGGGATTTTGTGCAGAGCTGCTCGCCCATGGAGATCCTTGCTGTGGAGCACCTTTATAATATGCTGCTGGAGGCCGCTGCGGGGCGCAGTGACCCGGAAGATTTTGATTTCAACCACTTCCTCAGCTGCGACCTTGCCATGCACGCGTACTGGTTCTGCAAAACCAGCAAGGAGTACCTTTGGGAGCAGATGACCCGCCCGCAGGCAGATTACTCCCGCTTTATCCGTCTGGACATCGTGGGCGCACGCAACGTGCCCAGCGTTGTCAGCGAGCACGCCGAGATGCTGCGTATTCTGCGGGAGAAAGACCTGGACGCCATTGAGCCGCTGATGCGCACCCACTTGTACGGCGGCGTAAGCCGCATGGGCAGCAAGATCTACTCGGACGAATACCGCGTCTACTTCAAGCTGCCGGAAAGCAATAAATAAAGGCAGCTGCACAAAACGGTTTTCAATGCCCTCCGCTTGCGCTCTGGGCATATTTAAAGGAATATTATTTTATTGCAATTTTCAGAAATAGTGTCTATCAATACAGCATATTTGCGATATGCTGTTTGCGGATGTTGCTTGTGCATTAAAAACGCAAACTGCTATAAAATTTGTGGTTCAGAAATGCCTGCGGGCGTTTCTGAACCACTTTTTTCACGAGAGGGGTCGTTGCAGAAAACGGCAGCCGCCGCAAAAAGACCGTTTTGACGATTTGCCCATAAAACGTGCGCTGACATTGTGGAATCTTCCAGAGCAGCGGCGAAAATTTTTTTGCATTGCATCAAATGTTCAGATTGTTTCAACAAAACGCCATAAAGCCGCATTGCATCTTACGGGCGTTCTTGCTATACTCAGTATCGAACGCAACTTTATTCCGCAAAAATGTTGCGCAATTTGCGCAATTGAAGGAGGAACGATGATGCAACGCTTCCAATTGCTTCATGGCGGTGACTATAACCCGGAGCAATGGCTCGACCGGCCAGACATTCTGGCGCAGGACATCGAACTGATGAAAAAGGCACACGTTAATACTGTGACGCTGGGCGTGTTCTCATGGTCCACATTGGAACCGCAGGAGGGGGTGTTTGCGCTGGACTGGCTGGCCGACATCATCCACAGCTTGTATGATAACGGCATTTCCACCATTCTGGCCACCCCCAGTGCGGCGCGCCCCGCATGGATGGCGCACAAGTACCCCGAGGTGCGCCGAGTCCGGGCAGACCGTGTCCGGGAGTTGTACAACCGCCGCCAGAACTACTGCTATACCTCTCCGCTCTACCGTGAAAAAGTCCGCATCATCGACCAGAAGCTGGCGCAGCGGTTCGGTAATGACCCGGCTGTTCTGCTCTGGCATATCTCCAACGAAATGGGCGGCGACTGCCACTGCGAGCTGTGTCAGGCCGCGTTCCGCCGCTGGCTCAAGGCGCGGTACGGCTCGCTGGAAGCGGTCAACAAGGCATGGAACGCCCGGTTCTGGAGCCACGATTACACCGACTGGGCGCAGATCGAAAGCCCTGCCCCGCAGGGAGAAAACGCGGTGCAGGGGCTTGCACTGGACTGGAAGCGCTTCGTCAGCGACCGGCACATTGACTTCTTGAAATTTGAGCGGGACACCGTAAAGGAATTTGCGCCGGATGCCAAGTTTACGGTCAACATGATGTACCGCTTTGACGGCATCGACTATTTCAAGATGTCCAAAGAGATCGACGTTGCCAGCTGGGACAACTATCCCACATGGCACAAGCCCACCGAGACCGTGGAAGAGACCGCGCTGGACACGGCGATGATGCACGATTTGTATTACTCTATGAAGGGCAAGCCGTTTTTGCTGATGGAGTCCAGCCCCAGCTTTACCAACTGGCAGCCTGTCTCCAAACAGAAAAAGCCCGGGATCGCAGAGCTTTCCGCTTTGCAGACCGTGGCGCACGGCGCGGACAGTGTGCTCTATTTCCAGTGGCGCGCCAGCCGCGGCGCAGAGGAAAAACTCCATGGTGCGGTCATCGGGCACGATGGACGAGAGGACGCCCGCCCCTTCCGGGAAACGGTGGAAGTGGGACGAAAGCTGGAAGCTTTGTCTGAAATTACCGCGACTGGCCGCGAAAAACAGGCGGCTATTATTCACGATTGGGAGAATAAGTGGGCACTGGAAGGCTCCTGCGGCCCGCGCAATGCCGGGATGGGCTACTGGGACGAACTGAAGCTGCACTACAACGCCCTTGCACGCGAGGGCATCGCGGTGGAGTTTGTCAATCAGGAAGCAGACCTGACCGGCTATGGGCTGGTCGTTGTTCCGATGCTCTACCTGCTGACGGACGCATTTGCGCAAAAACTCTGCGCCTTTGCAAGGAACGGCGGCACGGTCGTTGTCACTTACTGGAGCGGTGTAGTGGATGAAAGCGACCTGTGCCGCTTGGGGGACACGCCCTACGGCTTGACCGACCTGCTGGGCCTGCGCCGCACTGAGATCGACGGGATGTATGACGGCGAGCTGCGCCGCTGCGCCCCTGTGGATGGCGCAACGCTGCCGGAAGCACAAGCCTCTGTGCTCTGCGAGGTGGCAGCGCTGCAGGATACCGACCCGGCAACGCCGCTCAGCGTCTACACCGAGGACTACTTTGCCGGCTGCCCTGCCGTGGCGATTCATTCTTACGGCGCAGGCCGCGCATACTATCTGGCAAGCCGCTTTGATGCTGCGTTTTATCGCGCATTTTACCGCAATGCAGCGCAGAAGGCCGGTCTGACCCCGGCATGGCCGGAAGCACTGCCGGACGGCGTTCTGGCGGCGCGGCGCGGTGCGTTCGTCTTTGTACAGAACTGCAATGAGCATCCAGTCGAGGTAGGCGGTGTTGCGCTGAACCGTTACGGAACGGCTGTCTGGAAAAACGGCGAGCAGATCTTGTAAGAAGTAAAAACACCGGATTTCAGCGTTCTGCCGAAAAAGCAGGACGCTTTTTGTTTGCTTTCGTACTTGACAAAGCGGGCTTATCCCGGTATGCTGGGGTGGCGCACTGTTGCGCAGTTCTGTGAAAAGGAGAGGACATTCCGTGGCTGCAAAGGAAACCGAAAAAATGACGATCGAGCAGGTGGCCGATGCGCTTGGCGTTTCTAAAACAACGGTATCACGCGCACTTTCCGGCAAAGGGCGCATCAGCGAGGAGACCCGCGCCAAGGTATACGCCTATATGGGACGCACCCGTTCCGAGCCGGCTTTGGCACAGAGCGGTGAAAAGCTGCGCACCAACAATATTGCCATGATCGTACCGCAGCGGTTTATTGCGCTGGATCTGCCCTTTTTGCGCAAGTGCATGGGTGGCATCTGCATCATGGCAGACCAGCGCGGCTATGACCTGATGCTTTGCTACGCCTCCAACACCGAGTATTCGCAGCTGCAGCGGCAGCTGGCCAACCACAAGGTGGACGGCGTGATCCTGACCTACGCCATGGCGGATGATCCCTGCATCGAACTTTTGCGGCAATACGAGACACCTTTTGTGCTCATCGGACGCAGCGAGGACAAGACCATCCCGCAGGCAGACAACGATCAGGTGGCGGCTGCCTGCGAGATGACCCGCATCCTTTTGCAGCTGGGTGCCAAGCGCATCGCGCTGCTGGTGGGCAGTACCATCTACGCCGTCAACACCGACCGCATACGCGGTTATCTGCGTGGATTCGCGGAATTTGGTGTGCCAGTAGACCAGCGGCTCGTTCATTCCGGTGTGGAATCTGCCGGGCAGACGCTCGATGCACTGGAGGCTGCGCTGGAGCAGAAGGCGGATTGCATCCTTTGCGGCGATGATGAGATCGCCTTTGAGGTCATGCGGGAGCTGCGGACGCGGCATATCCTTGTGCCCAACGATCTGCGAGTGGCCAGCTTGTACGACAGCTCCATGCTTGCCAGCATTACGCCCTCGGTCTCGGCGGTACAGTACGATGCAGAGCAGCTGGGTAAGACAGCCTGCCGGATGCTGCTGGATCGTCTGGCTGGAAAGGAAACGGTCACGCGGCAGCTGGAAGGTTATCAGGTCATTTTGCGGGACTCTACCAAGTGGATGGAACGCTCCCACAGCATCAAATAACGCGTTTTTTGTGCCTGCTCCTTTCCCGGAGCGGGCATTTTTTGCTCTTTGCATGACAAAGGTTGCGCTAAAGTTGCGCACTTTTTGCCCATGTATCCTAATTTTACCGTCACTTTTTCCAGTTTTGACTCAACAATCCCGTGAATTTCGTCCATTGACGTGAGCAAAAGAATGCGGTATCCTATGGGTACAGAAAAACGGCTGCTTGGATGTGCGCAACTTATAAGCGCAACAAAGAGCGGCCGAAGATTTCAGATTGAGAACGAAGGAGAACTGGATCATGAAAAAGCTGATTTCCCGCCGTAACTTCCTTGCAGCCATGGGCACTGTGGCTGCTGCCGGTGTGCTGACTGCCTGCGGTGGCTCCTCCAACAGCACCGCTTCCTCTGCTGCCGCTTCCAGCACGGCTGCCTCTGCTGCGGAGAGCTGGGGCGATGTGAAGCTGACCATGTGGGGTGCCGAAGAGGATCAGACCATGCTGCGCGAGATGGCAGATGCCTTTATCGAGCAGAATGCGGACAAGGGCAACGTGACCATCGAGATCGGCGTGCAGTCTGAGTCCAGCGCAAAGGATACCGTTCTGGCTGACCCGGAGTCTGCCGCAGACGTTTTTGCCTTTGCTGATGACCAGCTGAACGAGCTGGTAAACGCCGGTGCGCTGCAGGAAGTGCTGCTGAATCCGGACGACGTGAAGAGCCGCAACCTGCCCGGCTCTGTGGGCGCTGCCACCATGAACGACAAGCTTTACGCCTACCCCATGACCGCCGACAACGGCTACTTCTTGTACTATGATGCAAGCGTTCTGAGCGCCGAGGATGTGCAGAGCATGGACACCATGCTGGAAAAGGCTGCAGCTGCCGGCAAAAAGTTCATGATGAGTGTGAACGATGCATGGTACATTTACAGCTTCTACGCCGGTGCCGGTCTGGTGGCTACGCTGGCAGATGACGGTATCAACACCGTCTGCAACTGGAACGAGGCTCCCGGCGCAGACGTAACGCAGGCCATTCTGGATATCACCGCAAACCCCGGCTTCAAGTCCGGCGCGGATGCTGATATCGTTTCTGCCATCAAGGACGGCAGCTGCTGCGCCGCCATCTCCGGTACTTGGAACGCCAGCACCGCCGAGGAGGCTTGGGGCGAGGGCTACGCCGCCACCAAGCTGCCAACCTACACCCTGAACGGCGCACAGGTCCAGATGGGCTCCTTCTCCGGCTACAAGCTGGTGGGCGTCAACCCCCACAGCGCCAACGTGGGCGTTGCCATGATGCTGGCCGACTTCATCACCAACGAGGACAACCAGAACAAGCGCTTCAACGACCGCAAGCTGGGTCCCTCCAACATCAATGCCAATGCTTCCGAGGCTGTGCAGTCTGCACCCGCCATTGCCGCACTGGCTGAGCAGAGCTCCTACGCTACCCTGCAGCGGGTAGGCGCAAACTACTGGAGCTCCGCCGCAAGTCTGGGCGAGATCCTCGCCTCCGGCGACACGCAGGGCAAGACCACGCAGCAGCTGGTGGATGACGCTGTGGCCGGCATCACCGCACCTGTGGCACAGTAAGCTTTGGTTTTTCCGGCGGGCACGCAGCAGAATGCGGTGTGCCCGCCTTTTATCGCAAGAAAAAGCAGCATCCTGTTTGCTATAACCCCCTCTGCATACCAAGAAAGGAGTTGACTTCTGTGGCAGAAATGGTCCTTACACCACCCTTGCGGGCAGATGGCCGGGAGCCGAATTTCCTTCAGAAGTTCGGTCACGCATTTGTTCACGGAGATATTTTTACAAAGCTGTCCCTCTTTGTCTGGGGTCTGGGCTACATTGGCCACGGCCAGCTTATCAAGGCACTGCTGGTAACGCTGGTGCAGGGGTTGGGGCTGTATTTTCTGGGTACCTCCGGCATTCCGGCTTTAAAAAAGTTTGGCACGCTCGGCACTGTCCAGATGGAGATGCAGTTTAACCCGGTGACTCTTAAAAACGAGGTCAACAATTACGATAACTCGTTTGCTATTTTGCTGCTCAGCGTCATTGCGCTGGTGGTCATTGTCTCGCTGGTCGTGGCGACCATGATGGTCGTGCAGTCGAATTACCTGCTGCAGCAGCAAAAGGCTGCCGGTAAAAAGCCCAACAGCTTCCGTCAGGACATCAACTGCTACCTTAATGAGAAATTCTATGTCACGCTGCTGACACTGCCGGTGCTGGGCGTGGTGGTGTTTACCATTGTTCCGCTGTTCATCCTGATCGCCGTGGCGTTCACGAACTACGACCAGCAGCATATGCCGCCCGCCGCCCTGTTCACATGGGTGGGGCTGGCAAACTTTGCCGCCCTGTTCGGCGGGCAGTCGCTGACCGTGACCTTTAACTACGCTTTTGGCCAGGTGCTGGGCTGGACGCTGGTGTGGGCCTTCTTTGCCACCTTTACCACCTTCTTCGGCGGCGTATTTCTGGCCATGCTCATCAACAACAAAAAGACCAAGTGCCAGAAGCTTTGGCGCACCCTGTTCATGGTCACCATTGCGGTGCCGCAGTTCGTCACCCTGCTGCTGGTGCGCAACTTCTTCTC
>ENA-OWPL01001991-OWPL01001991.1-human-gut-metagenome-genome-assembly--contig:-NODE-1991-length-11016-cov-3.280266_pt1 | contig 11016 bp, 9 predicted proteins | sample MGYA00248263_ERZ651844 | MGnify/ENA primary metagenome ERZ651844 (study PRJEB26924, sample SAMEA4378256) | human gut metagenome | biome: human gut; feature: human-associated habitat; material: faeces... | reverse complement strand
CTTTCACAAAACAGATCTCTTTAAATGTAGTGGGAAGAGGATCTAATGAAATAGTCGTGTTGCTGGTTTTGGCGCATAAGAAATTCAGGGAAAGGCTTTGCGACATCAGCATCGTATCTATTTTTACGGTATCCGCTTTTATATAACTGAAAGAAATTTCCGGAGAAAAGTACGGATTTCCTCCGCACGCGATCATTCCAACAGAAATATTGGAATGATCAAAGCGCGCAAAATCGAATACAAGATTTCCCTGTTCAACGCTTAAATTGCAAAGATCCAGATTGAGGTTGAAAAAGCCCGAATAGGAAAAATCCATATCACCCTTTTTCAGTTTTGACTGCATGATGTGGAAGTAAGCCGGTTCCCCGTGGTTATTCAGCAGGGCGCACCGCGCGGAAAAGCCTTCACGTTCCGTATAGGGAAGTGATTCCACCTCATAAGGCAGTTCATCCCCAAGCCATGCGAAGTCATCGATGTATGTATAATTTAAATTGATCTCTTTTCCGGCAGAATAGTACTCGACCAGCTTTTCGTAATCAGGGAGCTGTAGCTGTGCGATTTGAGTAACATGACCAGCCTCATCCTTTTGGTAAATCGCTGCACTGATGCCGGAGCCGACATTTGAAATCGCTGACGGGTAGATGTCTTCCGTTTGTCTGTTTGTGATTTCCTTCTTCCAGATCCAAAACTCCTGATTTGGGTTTTCAATTTTTTCAACAAAAATTTGCATGATACACTCCTTGCGGCCTTTGTAAAAATGATTTGCCGAATGGGCGGAAAGACGGCCAATATGACGTAACGGGACGCACACGCGTCCCGTTACCGTTGATTTCTATGCGGTTTTGCGCGGCGCGTACAGCGCGGGGCAGGGGAGGGGATCAGCCGTCCAGACCGGCTTTCAGGGCCTCCACCGTTCGCCGCAGTTCCTCCAGATTGGCAAGGCAGGTGTCCAGCTTTTTCCGGGCGGTGGTGCGGTCCACGTCGGCGGAGAGATCCAGCGCTTTCAGCTGGGCGGTGGAACGGCGGACGGCCCGGCCGAAGGAATCCACCGTCCGCAGAGGATTGGGGGCGGGCTTGGGCGGAGGCGGGGGCAGCTCGGCGGCCTTCGCCCAGGCGATGGCCCGGTGGACAAGGCCGGGGAAGTCCTCGTTGGCATTGTTGTGAGCGACATATTCCTCCACGGCGGCTTGGAGGTGGACGTTCTTCCGGCGGGCCATTTCATAGGCGTCCGTCATGGTCATCTCGCCCCGCTCGGCCCAGCCGGTCATGGTCTCGTCCAGATTCAGAAGATCCAGATACCGCTCCACCGTGGCCCGGCTCAGGTCGCTCTGGGCGGCCATCAGCTCCGCCTGCTCCTTGGTGCCCTCGGGGAGCTGCCCGCTTTCTGAGAGGACTTCCCGCAGCGTTTCCAGCTGGCGGGCCATGTCGAAGGGGGAGAGGCTGCGCCGGTGGACGTTGGCGCCCATCAGCGCCCGCAGCTCGGAGAGCTTGTCCGGATACCGGCGGACTTTGCAGGGGACGGCGGTCTTGCCCAGCTTTCGGGCGGCCATCACCCGGCGGTGTCCGCTGATGATGCGCCATGTGTTCTCGCCGTCGGGCGTGACCACGATGTCCTCCAAAAAGCCGTCCTGCTCCACTTTCCGCAGAATGTGGCCAAGATTATCCTATCATGACACAATCAAATTGACAAAGAGAAGTTCACCCCTAAGCTGTAAAAAATGGCCTAAAAGGGGAAGCTCACTTTGTCAAAATACGGAGGCCGTCTTGGGCCTCATTGACAGCAATTGAACAAAATGATATTTTTGTTCAATTAAGGGAAGGGCGAGCCAGGGAGGAGGGGTGACAGTTGTTTTGACAAAGTGAACGTCTCCCCCGCTTAGGTGCTTTGCCCTCTTTTTACGCTTGCCATACACGCACCGTCAGTATTTCTTGGGAAAATTCGCCTTTCCTAATTGCCAGAGATATTGGTCGATTTCCTTTACGGTATATGATTGCAATACATATAGTTCTGTCTGCGGTTTTGAATCGAATGAGCAGACAACCGCTGCCTGTGTAACCATGATCTCTCCCGCAAGCTCATTTCGCAGGCTCCTCTGCCAACGCATGAACGTGCTGTAGCCGATTCCATGCTCCCGGCACCATTGCCGCTTTGGCATACCGCTTCCGTTGTACGCTTTTATGATTTCGATACATCTCTCTTTTTTCAGGGTTTGAAACTCGTCCGGCATTCCTGAGACCTCCTTGAGGCTTTTGGTACCGATGGGGCTTTTGATACCTCGGTCTCAATTATCTCATCTCTACTTTGATCTTGCCAGACGGTGGATTATGAGGCGCTTACTCTGAGGCCGGGTAGCCTTCATTGATTCCAGCGGCGCAAAAGAAGAAACAGCATCTCACGGCAAACAGCCTCGGTTCCCTGTGAAAGGAACCGGGGCTGTTTTTGCGTCACTTCATGGAGCGTGCCAGGAACGCGGCGATCTGCGCGCGGGTCAGAGAGGCATCGGGCTCGAAGGTGGTCTCGGTCATACCGTTGATGACCTTCGCATCGACAAGCGCCATGACGTAGCCGTCGGTGCAGTCGGTGAACTTGCTTTCAGTCTTGGACTCGGCCAGCTTGTTGAGCTTGGCAGCGACCTGGCAGAACTCGAGACGGGAGATGGCCTTCGTGCCGTCGAGATCGGCGGCAACGAGGCCGAGCTCAGCAGCCTTGGCGATGGTATTCTTGCTCCAGTCGGCGCCGGTGGCGTCCTCGCTCTTGAGATCGCCGTGGCTGACAAGCAGGAGCTTGAGTGCGGCCGCCCAGGACAGCTTGGCGTCGGGCGTGTAGGTGGTGGCGGAGGTGCCGGAGATCACGCCAGCCTCATAGAGATGGATCATGTAGTTGAAGTACCAAGAGGTGGTCTTCACATCCTTGAAGGGATTGAAGTAGGTGACGCGGCCCTGAGGCGCGGCATACTGCTCACCGATCACGCCCTTGAGCTCCTTGGTCACATACTCCATCACAGCCTCGTCCAGAGGAATACCGGTGTCGAACTGGGCGGAAGCGGCCTTAAAGGCATAGTAGGTGTCGCCGCCGGCGGCGCAGAAGTTGTTCGTCACAACGGCGTAGACCTCATTGGCCTTGAATTCCTTGCCGTTGACGCTGTTGATGACCACGCGGTTGATGGTCTTGGGGCCGTAGTAGGTGGATTCGGGATAGGTGGTGTCGTTCTTGTCATACGCCTTGCCAGTGTGGATGGTGAAGTTGATGCCGGAGACCTGCGGGAAACCGCCGACCGCCGTCGGGGTGCTGAAGGTAGACGCCTCGAGCGCTTCGAGCAGCTGCTCGCCCGTGACATAGACGACCGCGACCGTGTTGCCGAACGGCAGAACGGTGTTGATGTCCTTCTTGGTCACATCGCCCTTGGCGATCGCCGCACGGATGCCGCCGCCGTTGGTGATGGCGACCACATGGTCTTCATTCACGGTCAGGCCGTCCTTGTTCTGCAAGACCTTCCAGCGCATCGCGTCGGTGATGAGGTCGCCGTTGTTGGTCTCCACGTCGCGGTTGCCGTTGGGGGCCTTCGCGCCGTTGAGCGTGACCTCGCTCTTGGCGAACACAACGCCGTACTCCGCATTGACGCGGTCAACGATCGTCTTCGCCGCCGCGGCAACGGTCGCGTCCTTGGCGGTGTCTTCCTTGATCTCGTAAAGGGAGTTGCTCTCGATCTTCTTGCTGGCGTCATCGATGACGATCACGCCGATGTTCTTGAACGCGGTGCCGGTGGACTGAATGGGCTCGCCCTTCTCGCCCTTGGTCATCACGGTGTGGGAGTGACCGTCGACGATGAAGTCGATGCCCTTGACTGCGGCGTAAAGATCGGTGGAGCGGTAAGGAGCGGACTCAGCGTCCACGCCCAGGTGCGCAAGGCAGATGACAACATCCGCATCCTTGAGCGCCGCGACCTGATCGGCGGCAGCCTTGGTGAAGGCGTCCTTGTCAGCGAAGGTCAGGCCCTTGATGAGCGCGGGGTTGGCCTTGGTCTGGGTCTCGGGGGTCTCCATGCCGAAGAAGCCGACCTTCACACCGGACTTGGTGGTGTAGGTGTAGCTCGCGTCGAAGATGGGGGTACCGTCCTCATTGAAGACGTCCGCGCAGACGACCTTGAACTTGGCCTTGCTCATGTTTTCCTTGAGCTGGGCATAGCCGTAGTCGAACTCGTGGTTGCCGAGGGTGACGACGTCGTAGCCCGCGGCATTCATCATCGTGACCGCATCAGCGCCCTTGGTGGAGCTGACATAGGTCGTGCCCTGGCTGAAGTCGCCGGCGTCGACGAGGATGACCTCGGCGCCCTTGGCCTCATAGTCGGCCTTGAGCTGTGCGATGTAGGCATAGCCCTCGACCGCACCGTGCACGTCATTCGTATGCAGAATGACAGTCTTGCCCGCCATCTCGGCTTTCGCATCAGCGGCGGTGTCCGCCGCAAAGCTGGTCACAGTCAGGCTGAGGACCATCGCCATTGCGAGCAGGACGGATAGGAACTTTCGCATAGTGTTTTCCTCCTCAATTTTTTCACTCCGCTTTTTCTCTGTCCGCTCTTCGTGACACACAGCTTCTTTTCACATCTCTCAGTTGGTCTGCGCGCCAAAAGTTCGCTTTTTGTACAAATAAAAGCGGAATGTGGTATGATTTTATTGTATCGTATGTCTGCTACTTTCTCAATACGGCATTGTTCCGAATTTGCGGCAAAAATCTTGGCGCTTCTCACATTTTTTCCAAACTCTATGGAAATCAGGTAAAAAGTATGCTATGCTTTTGCTAATTTGGAACGGTATTTTTTCAAAGGAGGGTTCTTCCATGAAAACACTGCTTCGAGGCGGCTATGTCGTCAGCGGCCGCGGCTGCCGCCGCGCCGACGTGCTCATCGACGGGGAAAAGGTCGAAATGCTCGGCCACATCCCGCCCGAGCTCGCCGCGCAGAGCGAGGTCGTCGACGTGACGGGCTGCATGCTCTTCCCCGGCTTTATCGACGCGCACACGCACTTCGATCTCGATGTGTGCAGCACCACGACGGCCGACGACTTTGAAAGCGGCAGCAAAAGCGCCATCCGCGGCGGCACGACGACGGTCATCGACTTTGCCTGCCCCAATAAAGGGGAATCCCTTGCCTATGGGCTTGATCTCTGGCATAAAAAGGCCGACGGCAAGTGCTACTGCGACTACGGCTTCCATATGACCATCGACGACTGGAACGAGAGCATCGAGTCTGAGCTCGACGCGATGTTCGACGCCGGTATCACGTCTTTCAAGATGTACCTCACCTACCCCGCCATGATGATCGGCGACGGCGCGGTCTACCGCGCGCTGAAAGCGCTCAAGACCCGCGGCGGCATCGCGGGCGTCCACTGTGAGAACGCGGGCGTCATCGACGCGCGCATCGCCGAACTCAAGGCGAGCGGTTTGGGCGCGGACGTCGTATCGCACCCGATCTCCCGCCCCGACTATTTAGAGGCCGAGGCTGTTTCGCGTCTGCTGCGCATCGCGCAGGCGGCCGACGCGCCCGTCATCATCGTCCACACGACGAACCGTGCTTCTCTTGACGAGATCGCCGCGGCGCGCCGCCGCGGACAGACCGTGTATGTCGAGACCTGCCCGCAGTATTTGGCGCTCGACGACGGCGTTTACTACGATCCCGACTTTTCCTCCGCCGCGCGCTACGTCTGCGCGCCGCCGATCCGCTCGCAGGAAGACAGTGAAGCGCTCTGGAAGGCGCTGCGCCGCGGCGAGGTGCAGACCATCTCGACCGACCACTGCTCGTTCACGCTCGAGCAGAAGGACATGGGCCGCGACGACTTTACGAAGATCCCCGGCGGTCTTCCCGGCGTCGAAACGCGTGGCGAGGTCGTCTACACTGTGGCCATCAATGAAAACAAGCTCTCGCTCGGCGGCGTCTGCCGCGCGCTGAGCGAAAATCCCGCCAAGCTCTACGGTCTCTACCCCCGCAAGGGCGTCATCGCTGCGGGCAGCGACGCCGACATCGTCGTCTACGATCCCGGCGCGAGCCACGTGCTCCACGGCGCGGACATACTCTCCAAGGCGGGCTACACGCCGTTCGAGGGCTTCCGCACGAATGGCGGCGTGTCGAAGGTCTACCTGCGCGGTCAGCTGCAGGTGGACGGCGGCAAGGTCGTCGGCGGCAAGATGGGCGAATACTTGAAGCGCGGCAAATGCGCACTGTGAGGTAAGATATGGATCTGAGGGAAATTTTATTTGCGCAGTTCCCTGCGTTTTTTCTGCTGAGTCTGCTGTTTTTGATCGCGCACCTGCGCGTGCGCAAGCACAGCGCCGTCAAGTCGGTGCTGTGGGTGCTGCTGTTCGGCGCGGCGCTGGCCGTGTCGATCCTGTTCTGCTTCCTCGGCATGCAGGCGAAGTACTGGACGGTCAAGACGCTCTTCGAGCTCAAGTTCTGGAGCTGGCTCGGCCTTGCGATCGTGGTGTTCGTGTTCGTGCTGCGGCTGGTGTTCAAGCTGCAAAATAAGCACGCTCAGCACATGGTCGAAAAGGAGCGCGCCAAGGCGGAAAAGACCCGCGAGGAGGCCGTAAAGCAGGCGCGCGAAGAAGGCCGCGCCGAGGCCATGGCCGCCCAGCAGGCGCAGGAGGCCGAAGCTGTCGCGGCAGAGCCCGCAGCGGATGAGTCTGCCTCCCCCGCTGCAGAGGATGCCGCACCGGCGGAGAACGCCGATCCTGAAAAGGCGGTCGAACGTTAAGTATGGAACAGACGCAACCGCAGCGCATCGCGTATTTTGACGTACTGCGCATTCTGGCGACTTTCGCCGTCATCGTGCTGCATCTGTCCGCGCAGCACTGGGCCGATACGGACGTCTATTCAAGGGCCTGGCAAGCCTTCAACCTTTACGACAGTGCTGTGCGCTGGGCTGTTCCGGTTTTCGTGATGATCAGCGGCGCGCTGTTTCTCTCCGGCTCGCAGAGTCTTTTGCACATTCTCAAAAAGAATGTTCTCCGTCTTGTCACAGCGTTTGTCTTCTGGTCGGCGCTCTACGCCGTCTTCATGGTGAACTTCGAGGGATGCCCGACGAACCTTATTTTGCAACAGTTTCTCAACGGTCACTATCACATGTGGTTTCTCTTTATGATCGTGGGACTGTATCTGATCGTACCGTTTCTTCGCCCCATCGTGCAGGATGAAAAGCTCCTGCGCTATTTTCTACTGCTCACGCTCATCTTTACGTTCCTGCTGCCGCAGATCGCGTCGGCCGTGTCGCTTCTCTCGTGGCAGTACTGCGCTGAATTCAAGGCGCTCACGGGCAAATTCTATTATCATTTCACGCTCGGCTTCGTCCCCTACTTTGTGCTCGGTTACTATTTGGTCCGCAAGGAGTTTTCCTTGACCGCAAAGCGTGTGCTTTACGCGCTCGGTGTGCTCGGCTTCGTCCTCACGGTCGTGCTGACGTCGTTCGCCTCGCGTTTGCAGGGCGCGGCAACAGAGCTGTTCTACGGCTACGATTCGCTCAATGTACTGTTTGTCTGCGTGGGGCTGTTCGTCTTTGCCAAAGAGCATCTGAACTTCCCGAACTTAAGCGAAAAGTGTCACAGGTGCATTCGCGCGCTGTCGCGCTGGAGCTTCGGCGCGTACCTCGTACACCCGCTGTTCATCGAATCGTTCGACATTTTTCTGCACTTCAACACGCTGTCACTCAACGTGTTTTTCTCCGTTCCCCTGCTGACATTGATCATCGGCGCGCTGTCGTTCCTCGTCTCAGCGCTGCTTCACCAGATCCCATTTGTCAAAAAGTATTTTGTATGAAAAGAGCCCCGCGGATCATGCGATTCACGGGGCTCTTCTTTTCTGTTACGCTTCGGTCTTGATGCCGCGCTTGTCGAATTCCTCGACCAGCAGGTCAAGGTCGTTCGGCAGGCTCATCGGCTCGCCGCAGAACTTGATGGCGTTGGCCACGTCCTTGAGGCCGTTGCCCGTCACGACGGAGACGACCGTGTCGTTCTCACCGAGCACGCCCTGCTCGCAGAGCTTCTTGACTGCCGCCGTGCCAGTGACGCCCGCGGGCTCGCCGAAGACGCCGCAGGTCGTGCCGAGCAGCTTTTGCGCCGCCATGATCTCCTCGTCCGTCACGTTCACGACGATGCCGTTCGACTCGCGGATCGCCATGAGCGCCTTGTCCGCGTTGCGCGGCACGCCGACGGCGATGGAGTCGGCCAGCGTGTTCTCCTCCATCGGCTCCCAGGGCTTGTTCTCCGCGATGGCACGGTTGATGGGGTGGCAGCCCTCGGCCTGCGCGGAAATGAGGCGCGGGAGCTTGTCGATAAAGCCGATGGCGTACAGGTCCTTGAGGCCCTTCCACACGCCTGCGATGGTGCAGCCGTCGCCGACGGAGATGGCGAGATAATCCGGCATCTTCCAGTCGAGCTGCTCGGCGATCTCGATCGAAACGGTCTTCTTGCCCTCGGAGAGGTACGGGTTGATGGCCGCGTTGCGGTTGTACCAGCCCCACTTGTCGATGGCCTTTTTCGACAGCTCGAACGTCTCTTCATAGTTGCCTTTGACGGAGATCACGTTTGCGCCGAAGGTCATCAGCTGCGCGACCTTACCCTTGGGCGCGCGCTCGGGAACGAAGATGAAGGTCTTGAGGCCCGCGGCCGCGGCGTTGCCCGCAAGAGAGCTCGCGGCGTTGCCCGTGGACGAGCAGGCGATGATCTTCGCGCCCGCCTCCCCCGCCTTGGCGACCGCCATGGCGGACGCGCGGTCCTTGAGCGACGCCGTCGGGTTCTGTCCGTCGTCCTTGACCCAGAGCTTTTTGAGGCCGAGCTGCTTTGCAAGGCGCGGCTCTTCGTAGAGCGGGCTCCAGCCCACGCGCAGCGGCGTGTCGGGTGTGGTGTCCTCGACCGGCAGCAGCTCCCGATAGCGCCACATGGTCGGGTTCACGCGGTTTTTCAGCGTTTCCTTGGTGAAATGCGCCTTGATGTAATCATAATCATACACGATATCCAGAATCCCGCCGCAGGAGCAGTTGGTCAGATTCGGGACAGCCTCATATTCCTTGCCGCAGCGCACGCAGCGCGCACATTTGACGTTTTTCATTCAGAATCCTCCTTCAGATTTTCCAGCGCGACACGCACAGCCTCGACCACGAACGCTGAAAATGTGCAGTCCGTTCCCTTGATGGCGTCCTCAATTTCATCGATCACGTCATTGGGGAAGCGGATGCTCTTGTTTGTTGTGGGCGGAATATTCGGGATTCGGAATTTCTTCATCGCAATGCACCTCGCATTATGTTTCGTAATGCAAATTGTATTGCAATTATGCGCCGAACATTGTAATATAAACGTAGCACAAATGTGCAACAAAGGAGGCGCGTGTATTATGAATGAAATTCCCGAATATTACACCATTTTATTTCAGGCCGCAGAACAGGCGATTCAAGCGCTGGAACAGCAAAATTACGGGCTTGCGAAACAAATTCTGATCGACGGCGAACAGGCCGCCGAGGAAGCGTTTGTCGCAAAGGATGAATAAACGGGGTGGGGTCATTCCCCCACCCCATTTTGGTTCTATATTGGCTTAATTTCAGCTTACAGCGCCTTCAGCAGACCAACCTCGTCGTTGAATGCGTTGATGAGCTCGTCGAGCTCCTTGGCCTGTGCATGGACGGCATCCCAGGTGTTCTTGGTGTCGTACCACTGGGCGTTGAGGTCTTCGACGCTCATGCCCTGCTGCTCGACCCAGGTGTAATACTTCAGGTTGTGGACTCTCTTGCGCTCCGGATAGGTCAGCTCCAGCATACTGTCGGTCTTGAGGTTCAGCATATGCAGGTTGTGATCCAGCTCGGCAGCCTGTGCGGAGTATGCGCCGTACATCTCGTTCAGCTCTTCGACACGGGATTTGTACATGACGGCGGAGTCGGTCAGGACGGTGACGACAACGTCATCCTCGGTCAGCTCATAGAACTTGGCAAACTTGATGCAGCAAAGAACGTTTGCGATGCCGGAAATGCCCATCCAGGTGAACTTTTCGATCTGCTCGTCGCTGAGGCCGAGGGTCTTGAGGTACTCCTGGCCTTCCTTGCAGTTGAACAGGCGGAGCAGTCTCTGGGAATCTTCGTCGTCAATATCGATGACCATATCGGTGTTCTTGACATTGTGAACCCAAGGGATGTGCTTGTCGCCGATGCCTTCGATGCGGTGGCCGCCGAAGCCATTGTCCAGGATGGTCGGGCACTGCAGCGCTTCGCCAACTGCCAGCTTCATGCCCGGATAGCGCTCCTTGAGGAGGTCGCCCGCGGACATCGTGCCGGCGGAGCCGGAGGTGAAGCAGGCGCCAGCCAGTCTCTGGCCGGGCTTCTTCACGTTCTCAAACAGGTCGCTCAGAGCGTAGCCGGTGACATTGTAGTGCCACAGGGGGTTGCCCATCTCGGCGAACTGGTTGAAGATCATCATGGTGGGATCCTGCTTCAGCTCCCAGGTCTTGTCGAAGATCTCCTTGACGTTGGACTCGCAGCCGGGGGTGGCGATGATCTGGCCGGCGATGGACTTCAGCCAGTCAAAGCGCTCCTTGGACATATCCTGGGGCAGGATGGCCACGGACTCGCAGGCCAGGAGCTTGGAGTTGAAGGCGCCGCCGCGGCAGTAGTTGCCGGTGGAGGGCCAAACAGCGTGATGATAGGTGGCGTCAAACTGACCGGTGACCAGGCGGGGCGCCAGGCAGCCGAAGGAGGCGCCCACCTTGTGGCAGCCGGTGGGGAACCACTTGCCGGACATGGCAATGATGCGGCAGGGCACGCCGGAGAGCTTGCTGGGGATCTCCACATAGTTGGGCACAGCCTGGAACAGGCCGCCCTTCTCCTTGGCCTCATTGTGCCAGGAGATACGGAACAGGTTTACGGGATCCACATCCCACAGCCCGGTGTTGGAGAGCTTGGCCTTGATCTTCTCGGGGATCAGGTCGGGGTTCTGCATCTGGGCAATGGTGGGGATGATGATGTTGTTTTCCTTGGCCTTCTGGA
>ENA-OWPL01001990-OWPL01001990.1-human-gut-metagenome-genome-assembly--contig:-NODE-1990-length-11017-cov-11.818281_pt1 | contig 11017 bp, 8 predicted proteins | sample MGYA00248263_ERZ651844 | MGnify/ENA primary metagenome ERZ651844 (study PRJEB26924, sample SAMEA4378256) | human gut metagenome | biome: human gut; feature: human-associated habitat; material: faeces... | reverse complement strand
AGAAAGACGCTGGGATGGTTGCGGCACTGGCAGACCATCTCGCGGCAGTTCTGCAATGCCTGCGCCTGCCAGCTCTCGTCGCCGATGTGCTGCCAGCCCGGCATCTCCACAAAGACCAGAAGCCCCAGCTCGTCGCAGGCGTCGAGGAAGGCTTGGCTCTGGGGGTAGTGGCTGGTGCGGACTGCATTGCAGCCCAGCTGCTTTTTCAGGATCTGGGCATCCAGCTGCTGGATGCTGTCCGGCATGGCGTAGCCCTGATAAGGGTAGCTCTGGTGGCGGTTCAGGCCGCGCAGCTCCACCCGCTGGCCGTTGAGGTACAGCCCGCCCGCCACGAACTGAAGGGTCCGGAAGCCGAACCGGGTGGATTTTTCGTCCAGCACCCGGTCGGGCAGGCCGCTGGTGCCGGGGCGGATGAGCCGTACGGTGAGGGTGTACAGGAAGGGGTGGCCGATGCTCCATGGGTGGACGCCGTTCAGGGTGCCCACGATGGGCAGCGACAGCTCGCCGCTGTAGAGTGCCCGGCTCCCGGCGGGGCTGCGGATCTCGGCCTGCAAGGTGCAGCCGACCGTCTCGCCCACGGTGGAGGTGTAGATGCGGAAATCGCCCTCGGCCTGCGCCTCGATGAAGATGTCCCGCAGATAGGCAGGCTCCTTCACGTCCAGCGAGACGGCGCGGTAGATGCCGCCGTAGGTCAGGAAATCGATCTGCCCGCCGAAGGGCGGGATGTTCAGGTCTTCCCGGCTGTCGCACCGGACGGCCACGACATTCTGCTCCCCCAGGCGGAGGGATTCGGTCAGGTCCACGGTAAAGGCCGTGTAGCCGCAGCCATGATGAAACACCCGGCGGCCGTTGCAGAAGACGGTGGCGTCGTGCGCCACGGCCTCAAAGGTCAGCAGGACCGTGCGGCCCTGCCACTCCTTGGGCGCAAAAAACTCCCGCCGGTAGCCGCAGAGCCGCTGGTAATCGTTCTCATTGCAGTAATTGTAGGGCAGCGTCCTGACCGTGTGCGGGATGCGCACCGGGGTCAGGGGCAGATCCGGACATTCCGGCCGCACGATGGCGGGGTCGAATACCGGGGTGAAGGTCCAGCCGTCGTTCCAATCGTAGTGTTCCATAGCCTGCTCTCCGTCATGGTAAAAAATACTTATCTTCATGTTACCACAAAGTTATGAACGAAAAAAGGATGCAGGCGCTGTTTCTGCGGGATTTCTCACTTTTTCTGGAACAAAAGCGGCGGATGGCAGCAGAAAAGCCCGGCCGGGCAGTGCCGGTCAGGCTTTTCGGGCGTGGCTGCTTATCGGATGAAGTTCGTCATGGGGCGGCGGGGATTCTCCGGGTGCCGGATGCCGACGGCCTTGCCGGCCTCGATGCACTGGAGCAGCCAGGCCATGTTCCGGCCCAGCTCCCGCATCACGGCGCAGCCCTCTTCGTCCTGCAGGACCTGAGCGGGGTTGGAGCCGTGGACCATGGCCCAGTAGGAGCCGTTGACCAGCGGCATGTGGAAGAACTCCGGGTATTTGGCCAGCTGGTCCAGCGTGGTGGTGGTGCCGCCGCGGCGGGCCGAACAGCAGATGGCGGCAGGCTTGTAGGCCAGATATTTGCCGCCTGCGTAGCTCAGGCGGTCCATAAAGCTGGTCATGTTGCCGGAGGCCGAGGCATAGTGCACCGGGCTGCCAAAGACGAAGGCGTCGGCGGTCCTGGCTTTTTCGATGGCCTCGTTGACCACGCCGCCAAAGACACAGCCGCTGCCTGTGGCGCAGCCGCCGCAGCCGATGCAGCCGCCGACGGGCCGGGTGCCGACGTTGAAGATCTCGGTCTCGATGTGGGCGCGGTTCAGCTCCTCCGCGATGAGGGACAGAGCGGTGTAGGTGCAGCCTTTCTCGTGGGGGCTGCCGTTGATGAGCAGGACTTTCATACGTTGAATCTCTCCTTTTGACCATGCGCCCCGGAACAGGGGGCGCTCTGCCCTGATTTTAGCACACTTGCGGCCGCAGTGCAACGCGGGCCTTGACAAAGCACGGTGTCTTGACAATAATATAAAGATACATAAAACGGAATGCAAAAGGAGGCAACCACATGCGAGTCATTGCAGGAGACGCACGGGGCAGACGGCTGGAGGCCCTGCCCGGCACCGATATCACCCGCCCCACCCTCGACCAGGTCAAGGAGGCGATGTTCAGCATCGTTCAGTTCGACCTGCCCGGCGCACGGGTACTGGACCTGTACGCAGGCAGCGGCCAGCTCGGCATCGAGGCCCTCTCGCGCGGGGCAGCACGGTGCGTGTTCCTGGACGAGAACCGCGAGGCCGTCAACATCGTGATGAAGAACTGCAAGACCTGCGGCGTGTTCGACCGCAGCCGCGTCAACATCGGCGAGGCGGCGCGGTATCTTTCCGCCTGCCGTGAGCAGTTCGACCTGGTTCTGCTGGACCCGCCGTTCCACGGTGGTACGCTGGAAAAGATCCTTCCCAGCGTGGAAAAGGTGCTGGCGCCCGGCGGCATCGCCCTGTGCGAGAGCGAGACCGGCCTTGTGCTGCCTGCCGAGGTGGGCAGCCTGACGCTGAAGAAACAGTATAAGTATGGCAAGGTGCTGCTGTGGAAGTACACGAAGCCCATGCAGCCTGCCGGAGAGGAAGATGCGGAATGAACGTGAACGAGCTTTTGGATACCATTGAGGATGCGCTGGAAGAGAGCGCCGGGATGCCCCTTTCGGGCGGCAAGCGGATCGTGGACGTGGAGCAGATCCGGGATTATCTGGACGAGATCCGCCAGAACCTGCCCGTGGAGCTGCGGCAGGCACAGTCCATTGTCAGCGACCGCGCCCAGCTCATTGATTCGGCCAACGCCCAGGCCCAGGCCATCGTGAAAAAGGCCGAGGACCGCGCCCGCATCCTCGTCAGCGAGGCGGAGATCGTCAAGGCGGCCCAGCAGCGCGCCTCCGAGATCGTCTCAGCCGCCCAGACCGAGGCCCGCACCGTCCGCCAGACCGTGACCGACTACTGTGATAATATGCTCAAGACCACCGAGGAGACCATGGCAGAGAACGCTGCGCAGGTCCGGAACGTCCGCGCCAATCTGCGCCAGACGCCCCGGAAACCCCAGTGAGCGGAGTTTGTCGGAAAAACCCATTTGCCCCTGCCAGCAAAATTGACGGCTTGCAGGGGCTTTTTTTGTGACATTTTGAGAGAAAAACCAGCCCGAAAAGCCTTGCATTCGCAGGGCGGTTTTGTTACAATAAAACTGTATCAGAGAGATGCCTTGGGGCAGTGTGTGCCTGCGGGCAGAAAAACACGGCGAAAAACGGAAAAAACAGCGTGAAATCGCCGAATGATACGCAACTTGAAACGACAGAAAGGAGGCTGGGCCCTATGGGCAGTGAAACGATCGGACAAGCCTTTGACCCGGCCTCGTTTGAGCATGTGCCTGTGCTTTTGAACGAGTGCCTGGACGGCCTTGCCATTGACCCGGCAGGCATCTATTTGGACGGCACCGCAGGCGGTGCGGGACATTCCCGCCAGATCGCGCTGCGGCTGGACGCGGAACAGGGCGGCAGGCTCATCTCTTTGGACCAGGACCCGGACGCGGTGCAGACCGCGCGGGCGCGGCTGGCCGGGCTGCCTGCCACCGTGGTGCAGATCAACTTCCGCTATGCGGGACAAGCTCTGGAACAGCTGGGCATTGACAAGATCAACGGAGCGCTGCTGGACCTCGGCGTTTCCAGCCACCAGCTGGACGATGCCGCCAGAGGCTTTTCCTACCGGGCAGACGCTCCGCTGGACATGCGGATGAGCCAGGAGGGCGAGACCGCCGCCGACCTCGTGAACACCGAGAGCCGGGAGGAGCTGGCCCGCATCCTCAAGGATTACGGCGAAGAACCCTTCGCCTGGCAGATCGCGGGCAAGATCGTCGAGGCGCGGGAGACTTCCCCCATCGAGACGACATTGCAGCTGGCCGACATCGTGGCCAGCGCCATGCCGGCGGCCGAGCGGCGCAAGAACAAGAACCCGTCCCGCCGCACCTTCCAGGCGCTGCGCATTGCAGTCAACCACGAGCTGGACGCACTGGAAGAGGGCATGGACACCATCTTTGAGCATCTGGCCCCCGGCGGGCGGCTGTGCATCATCACCTTCCACTCGCTGGAAGACCGGCTGGTGAAGAACAAGTTCCGCCGCTGGGCCACCGCCTGCACCTGCCCGCCGGAGTTCCCGGTCTGCGTCTGCGGCGGCAGGGCCAAAGCAAAACTCATCACCCGCAGACCCATCGAAGCAAATACGCAGGAGCTGGAAGAGAACCGGCGCAGCCGGTCGGCACATCTCCGCGTTCTTGAAAAAATTTAACCATTGCGGAGTATCAGTGAGGAGGAGAGTACCATGGGCCAGGCAGCATATGATATGACAGAGGTGCGCCGCAGAAGAGCACCCCAGACGCAGCGGAACGTTCCGCTGCGGGTGGAAAAAGGCGGCAAGCCCCGGCTGAACCCGGTGCGCGCTGCCATGCAGCACGCATTGCAGCTGCTTTCGGCGGCGCTGCTGGTTGGCTTTGCCGTCAGCCTGCTGTGGAGCGAGTCCCAGTTGGTGGAGCTGAACAGCAAGATCCAGAACGCCAAGGCGGAGCTCGTCAGCGAGCAGAGCCAGTACACCTACTACAACAGTGCACTGAACAACCGCACCAACATCACCAGCGTGGAAGAGACGGCCACCCGCCTCGGTCTGATGAAGATCGACCAGAGCCAGATCACTTACATCCGCCTGGACGAGGGCAGCGTCCTTGTCCGCAAGGAGTCCACTGTGCGGCAGTGGACCGACCTGCTGCACGACGGTGCCATGATGGTCATGGGCCGCGTGAACCGCGCAAACTAAAATAAAACAGGAAAAGCGTGCGGCAGCGCACGCTTTTTCGGTTTCTCAGGAGTCAAACCAACATGCAGGAACCATCCTCCAAGAACAAAAAAGGGCTTTACCGGCTGCGCCGCGCCGACCCGCACGAGCGGCTGAGCGCACGGCTGCGGCATTTCAGCTTTGGCGCAGCGGTGGTGTTCGTCGTGGCGGCGGCAGGCATCGTCATCCACAGCCTGTACAATATCCAGATCAAGAACGGCGCGACCTTCCGCCAGTATGCGGCCCAGCAGCAGCTGCTGGACAGCACCATCCAGGCGACCCGCGGCGAGATCTATGATACGTCCGGCATCACGCTGGCCTCCACCAGCGTGGTCTGGACCATCTGGGCCGACCCCAGCTACAGCACGGCCCTGTTCACCAGCAGCAAGAACGACGACACCGGCGAGGTGACCAGGACAGCCGACCCTGCCGCATTGCAGGAGGTCAGCACCCAGATCACCCTGCGGCTGCTCTCCGGCGATGGTGAGAGCCTGGACAGCGTGGACACCTCCTCGGCGGCCTACCAGACCCAGTACCAGACGGTGTACGATGCCCTGTCCAAGAGCGACTCGGCCTACCAGACGCTGGCCACCAAGGTGAACAACGCCATCAAGCTGTCCATTGAACAATACGTCACCGCGTACAACAAGGCCCACAAAAAGGCCGATGCCGACAAGGGCATCCGCAAGGGCCGCATCTCTGTCTCGTCCACCAAGAGCTTTCAGCGGGATTACCCCTACGGAGCCTTTGCGGCGGCGGTGCTGGGCTTCTGCGATGCCGACGGCTACGGCACCTACGGCCTGGAAAAATCCTACGAATCCACGCTGGCGGGCGTCAATGGCCGCACCATCACTCTGCGCAACGCTTACGGCAATGCCATCGCGGACGAAAACGCCACCACCTACGCTGCCAAGGACGGCTCCAATCTGGTGCTGTCGCTGGATGTGAACATCCAGGAGGTGGCGGAGCGCTACCTGAACGAGGCCATCTCGGCCAACAACGTCGAGAACCGCGGCGCGGCCATCGTGATGAACGTCAAGACCGGTGCCATCCTGGCCATGGCCTCCAAGCCGGACTTCGACCCCAATAACGCGCTGGATTACACCGCCAACGAGGCCTATCTCAACGAGCTGGTCCACGCCGAACCGGAACTCTACGGCATCTACCTCAAGAATGAGGACGGCAGCTATGTCACAGATGCGAACGGCAACAAGGTGCTGGACCCGGAGGGCGATTATTCCGGCTATTACCGCGACATCCAGTGGAAGAACAAGACCATCACCGAGCTGTACTACCCCGGAAGCGTCTTCAAGGTCATCACGGCGGCCATGGGGGTGGACTCCGGCAAGGCGACCATCAACACCACGCTGAACTGTTCCGGTGCCTACGGCGTCGCCAAGGAGACCTATCACTGCGCCGGCAAAAAGGCCCACGGCGTCCAGAATCTGGCCGAAGCGCTGCGGAACAGCTGCAACATCTACCTCATCCAGCTGGGCCAGCGCATCGGTTCCAGCCTGTTCTATGACTACTTCGACGCCTTCGGTTTCACCGAGCGCACCGGCGTGGACCTGCCCAGCGAGACGAACTTCATGCAGTATTACAGCAAGAGCCGCCTGGGCGAAGTCGAGCTGGCCTCGTCGGCCTTCGGTCAGGCCATGGCGGTCACGCCGCTGCAGGTCTGCACGGCCATCTCCGCTGCCGTCAACGGCGGCTATCTCGTCACCCCCCATGTGGTGGATAAGATCACCGACCAGAACGGCAACGTCATCGAAGAGGTGGGGGCAAACGTCCGCCGCCAGGTCATCAGCGAGAGCGCCAGCAAGGCCATCCGCCAGATCATGGAATATGAAGTGGCGGACGGCACCCAGGGCGGCGGCGGCCGCGCCTACGTGGCAGGCTACCGCATCGGCGGCAAGTCCGGCACGTCCGAGCAGCTGAACATGGATCGCCGCAGCGATGGCGACTACAAGAAGGTCGCTTCCTTTGTGGCGGTCCTGCCCGCCGACGACCCGGAGATCCTCGTCTACGTCATGCTCGACGACCCCAACAACTCCAAAACGGACTACTCGTCCATTCTGGCTGCGCCCGTCGTCGGCAACATCATCAGTGAGATCGCGCCCTACCTTGGCATCGCCACCGACGGCACTGACCGCAGCGGCACCATCGTCAAGGTGCCCAACCTCATCGGCAACGAGTGGAGCAATGCGCAGGTCTCGCTGAACATCAAGGGCCTCAAGCACCAGCTGGCCGAGAGCGACGCCAGCCAGGCGGGCGCGGTGGTCACCTACCAGTACCCGCGCGCAGGCGCGGAGGTGCCCTACGGCACCACGGTGTATCTGTATACCGATACGTATGAAGGCAGGCATACGGAGGTGCCGGATGTGACGGGCAAGAGCGCGGATTTTGCCCGCCAGATGCTGGCAGCAGCCGGGCTCAACTGCATTGTGGCCGGCGATGCGAATGGCCTGGTCCAGGAGCAGAGCGAGGCGGCGGGGGCCAGCGTCCAGCGCGGCACCCTCGTGACCATCACCTGCGGGTAGACCCTCTCAGGCGCTTCGCGCCAGCTCTCCCAAAGGGAGAGCCATTGGCAGCCGGGGAGTGAGGCTCCGACTGGCTGGGGGCTGTTGGTAAGAGGAACGGCATCTCGTATAGAAGACGATCGAGTGATATCAGGAAAAGGGAGAGTACCGTATGGAAAAGATCAGAGCAAGCATTCTGCTGAACGGCCTTGCGCCGGAAGGCTTTGACACCGGGGACGCCGAAGTGTCCCTTGTGACCACCGACAGCCGCGAGGTCTGCCCCGGCTGCATCTTTGTAGCCTTTCCGGGGGAACGATTCGACGGCCACGACTTTGCAGCCAAGGCGCTGGAAGCCGGGGCTTTCTGTGTGGTGCTGAACCACCCGGTCGAGGGCGTCCCGGCGGAAAAGGCCGTGCTTTGCGCGGACAGCTACCATGCCATGATGGTGATGGGGGCCAACTACCGCAGCCAGTTCCACCCCAGAGTCGTGGGTGTGACGGGCAGCGTGGGCAAGACCACCACCAAGCAGATGTGCTATGCTGCCATCGAGGGCTTCGGCAATACCATCAAGACCGAGGGCAACCAGAACAATGAGCTGGGCCTGCCCCGCACGATGTTCCGCATCGGGAACGAGACCGAATATGCCGTCGTCGAGATGGGCATGAGCCACCTGGGCGAGATCGAGCGGCTGAGCCGCTGCGCCCGCCCGGATGTGGGCATCATCACCTGCATCGGCGTGTCCCACATCGGCAACCTGGGAAGTCAGGAGAACATCTGCAAGGCCAAGCTGGAGATCTGCGCCGGTCTGCCGGAGGGCGCTCCGCTGGTGCTGAACGGCGACGACCCCTTCCTGCGGAAGGCAGAGCTGCCGGAGCATGTCCGGCCCGTCTGGTTCAGCTTGGGCGACGAGGGTGCGGATGTCTGCGCCCTGTCCATCCAGCAGGAGGCCGACGGCATGAGCTTCGTGCTCGAAGACCACGAGGAGGGCACCTTTATGGTGCACATCCCTGCGATGGGCCGCCACAACGTGGCCAATGCGCTGGCCGCTTACTGCGCCGCCACCCGGCTGGGCCTCGATGCCCGGAAGGTGCTGCGGGGCATCAGCAACTTTGAGCAGACCGGGATGCGCCAGAAGATCGTGCACAGCAACGGCGTGGATGTCATTGAGGACTGCTACAACGCCAACCCCGACAGCATGAAGGCCGCGCTGGCCATGTTCCGGGAGTACCCCTGCAAGCGCCGCTTTGCCCTGCTGGGCGATATGCTGGAGCTGGGAGACCTGAGCCGTGAGGCCCACGAGGAAGTGGGCCGTCAGGCGGCGGAAAGCGGCATCGACACCCTCATCACCTACGGCGAGCAGGCCCGACGCACGGCTGTGGTGGCTGCGGCCAAGGGCCTGACCACCCTGCACGCCAACACCTACCGCGAAGCCGCCGACGCCCTGCTCCGGCTGATGCAGCCGGGCGATGCGCTGCTGGTCAAGGCCAGCCGCGGCATGGCGCTGGAAAAGGTGCTGGAACTCTTCTACAAGGAGCAGCAGTGATATGATCCGTTTTGCCTTGATCGTCGCATCGACACTGGGGTTCGTCCTCACGGCGGCGATGGGGAATCTGATGGTGCCGCTGCTGCGGGCCTTCCAGAGCCGCCAGCAGCCCACCCGCCCGCCGGAGCGCCCGGCCCAGCCGCCCACGATGGGCGGGCTCTGCCTGATGGTGGGGGTGCTGGCCGCCGTGGGTGTGGGCTGGACCGCCGCCTGCGTGGCCGAACCGCAGCTGCTGGGCACGGAGGGCCTGCTCTCCACCCGGCTGCTCATCGCCCTGTTCGGGGCGCTGCTGTTCGGCGGCGTCGGCCTGGCCGATGACCTGGCCCGCATCCGCCGCCGTGCCCCGCTGGGCCTGCGCCGGGGCACCCGCCTGCTGCTGGAAGCGGGGGCCGGTGCCGTGGTGCTCCTGCTGCTGGGGGCCAGCCGCTGCCTTGCCACCGGGCTGGCCCTGCCAGGCCTGGGCTATGTGGAGCTGGGCGTTCTGGCTCCGCTGGTCTGGGAAGCGGGCCTTGTGGCGCTGGCCGAGAGCGTCCGCATCGCGGACGGCATCGACGGCCTGTGCTGCGGCACCGCATTTGCGGCCCAGCTGGGCCTGATGCTCTGCATGACCATCCTCGGCTGGTTCCCGCTGGCCGTCTTCCCGGCGGCGCTGGCCGGGGCGCTGATGGCGTTCCTGCTCTGGAACTTCCCGCCCGCCCGGCTGCGGCTGGGCAGCGTGGGCAGCCTGTTTCTGGCCGGGGCACTGGGCTGTGCGCCGCTGTGCATCGGCTGGCCGGACCTTGCGCTCCCGCTGGGGCTGCCCTACTGGCTGGAGGGCGGCATGGTGGCGGTGCAGATCGCGGTCTATCAAACCACGCATGGGAAAAAGCAGCTCTTCCGCACGGCCCCGCTCCACCGCTGGATGGAAGTGCGCGGCAGCAGTGCGGTGCAGATCTTTTATACATTCTGCGTGCTCGCCCTGCTGGGCACCGCAATGGCCCTGCAATGGGCAAAAATCAGTTGAGGAGGTGTGCAGATGGCAACCATCCGCCGAAAAAAGCCGGAGCCGTTCGCGCTGCTGCAGCGGGACCCCGGCCCCTGGTCTCCCATTCTGCTCTACTGGCTGGCAACGCTGGGCATCATCATCGTATTCGGGCTGGTGATGCTGTTCAGCGCCAGCTATACCACAGGCTATCTCCGCTTTGGCGATAGCCTGCACTACATCAAATCCCAGGTGCTCTGCCTGGGGCTGGGCCTTGTGGCCATGTTTTTGTTCTCCTATGTAGACCACCGGCTGCTCCGCAGGCTGGTCTGGCCGGGGTATTTCCTTGTGCTGGCGCTGCTGGTGCTGGTGCTGTTCAGCACCCCGCTGAACGGCTGCAAACGCTGGCTGCGCGTGGCCGGTATGACGGTGCAGGTCTCGGAGATCGCAAAGTTTGAGATGATCCTGCTCACGGCCCACATCGCGGCCAGGGTCCCCCGGCTGGAAAAACTGGACCCCAGCCGCAGCGGCCGGGTGCCGGTGGGGCCGTGGCTGCAGCAGCGGCTGGTGCGGGAGCTGCTCCTGCCGCTGCTCCCGCTGCTGCCGGTCATTCTACTGCTCGTGATGGAGCCGCACATGTCCGGCATCGTGCTGACCACCGCCATGGTGGGCACCATCCTGCTGCTGGGCGGCAACGGCGGCGTCATCACCTGGGTGGGCGGTGCAGCCGGCATTTTTCTGCTGGAAACGATCTTGCAGCACATCGACTCCATCCCCTACTTACAGAGCCGTCTGGACGGCTGGACGCAGGACCTGACCAAGATGACAGACCAGACCCTGCAAAGCCTGTACGCCATCGGCTCCGGCGGTGTGACGGGCCTTGGGCTGGGCAACAGCATCGAAAAGCAGCTCTGGCTGCCCGAAAGCACCAACGACTTCATCTTCAGCGTCGTCTGTGAGGAGCTGGGCTTTGCGGGGGCCGTGCTGGTCATCGTGCTGTTCGTGATCTTCCTCGTGCAGGGGTTCTGGCTGGCCTTCCACGCCGAGAACCGCTTCTGCACGCTGGTGGGCATCGGCATCATGGCGCAGATCGCGTGGCAGGTGTTCTGCAACATCGC
>ENA-OWPL01001988-OWPL01001988.1-human-gut-metagenome-genome-assembly--contig:-NODE-1988-length-11024-cov-2.843559_pt1 | contig 11024 bp, 8 predicted proteins | sample MGYA00248263_ERZ651844 | MGnify/ENA primary metagenome ERZ651844 (study PRJEB26924, sample SAMEA4378256) | human gut metagenome | biome: human gut; feature: human-associated habitat; material: faeces... | reverse complement strand
CTGTTTTTCCTCTTCCGCTCGTTTTCTTTCTCTTGCAGTATTCCTTCTTTCAGCCTGTATGTCCATTTCATCCATATTTTCAAACAGATATCCCATACCATGACCTCCAATCTCGCCTATAATATTGCTGGCCTCCTCATTCGGTACTTTTAATTTCATTAGTAATGACCATAATATTTTCTTATATATCTCTTTTATCTCATCCGGTGCATTTCCATAAGTGGAATCTACCATTTCCTCCGAGACCTTTCTAAACTCCGAAAGATCTTCCTCCGTCTGTATCTTATTAATCAGCATCACCAATGACATTTCATCATGTTTTTCGCTGAGTTCTTCATTTGTATATTGTCTCACACTCACTACCTGATATGTAAAATCCGGAATATATTTTTCCATTTCTTCTGAAAATTCAATGCGGTCTTTCAGGTTCAAATCTGCAGTCCATTTCCGTTTTCCCTCATAATATACAATTGGAATAATCAGAGGATAACGAAAATTTTTACGTCGGCTGCTTCCTTCCTGGATTTTATTCTGAGTCGCTTTATATTCCTGCCAGATTACACACATGTACCGAAGCAACTGCATCGCCACATCATAATCAATATCACTCTTGTGCTCAATCAATGACAATACATAAACTTCTCTTTCTATTGTGCCATCTGCTTTGCGGATATATACCTTTTTGATCGTATCCGACTCAAATTCCACCCCCAGAAATGCCTGATATTTTTCCGATACATCCTCAATATCCTCCGGCATCACATTCGCCAGCAGCGGAATATCTGTATAATTTCTCAGAAACTGACTTGTCAGCCTGTTATTCTTAAATATCTCCCGGCTGTTTGCATTTCTCACATGCATTTCCGGCTGGTAGCTCGCGTTCTTTTCTCTTTTGTCCTGTGATGCTTTTTCCATTTTGCCTCCTCGCTGGAAACAAATCACAGATCAAAAGATATTTGCTCTTTTATTGTAGCATGGAGATTTTAAAGGAACAACTTAAATAAAAAAAATTTTCCGCATACCAGGCGTCCCGCCGTGGCGGTTACCTGCACTGCACACTCCGAACAGAACAGGATCATAATCAGCAGGGAAGCTTCACTTGTCGCAATAGCGAAGCGTTCTGTTAATATTTATTTCAGTTTCTTCTTCAGTTCCTGAATCAGTTCAAAGTAATCTCTGTGTCTCATCTCAGGGAATGCTTTGATGAGTCGTCCCTGTCCAAATACAGTGTGGTTTGTGATAGAACCGGACAGCTCATCAAACTGTGCCTGAAGTTCTGCTTTTTTCGTTCGAAGCATTTCGATTGACTTATCTTTCTGCGCTATTGTTGCATCACGCAGCTCTGCCTTTGCAAGTGCAACCTGCACTTTGCCCTCACCGACTTTCTGAGCAGTGTCGATCGTGGTCGTCGCCAGTGTGTTGCTGAGTTTATCACTTACAATTCTCATATCGGAGCTGACTTTATCCAGTCTGGTAAGCTTCTTGTTCAGTCCGCGGATCGTTGCTACAGTCACTACAAAATCCGCAAAATATGCCGCATACAAAATTGCTATCACAACCCATTCCCAGGTTGCCGGTATATGTGATGCCTGATTCTCCACATACTTCTGGAAAACTTTTACGACCATCACGATTGCAAGTCCCCAGATCAGCGAAAACTCCAGACAGATATACCCGTGAAAATTCAGCGGCTTATCTGAATAATCCCACCATCTTGCATGAAAGCATACGTCAAGCAGCCATCCGGCGATCAGCTCTACCAAAGTAGCCAGGACAAATCCAAAGACAAAGATCATTCCTTCACTCATCACATGTCCGCCGCTCTGAATCGTATTGAGCAAAGCAAAAACGGACAATACTCCGAAACCATACACCGGGCAGACCGGACCATTCAGAAAACCTCGGTTTATCACCTTTCCAAGTGCAACCGCATGAAAGATAACTTCAACAACCCATCCTCCAAAAGAATAAAACAAAAAATACAAACATATCTGAAAATATGTCATTCCACAAATCATTATCTATACCCTCCTCCATCTTTCCTTTTTGATATAAGTAAATTTATTATACCAGACACGCCAATATATACCTATACAAATCTTATGAAATATTTCGTCAGAACAAAGCGGACAAGTCTGCTTCAGCAAACATGTTCCTATTACATAAAAATACCGCCAGTTAGCTCCGGGCCATCTGACGGCATTAATATTATCTCTTTACCCCACACTGAATCGCCTGTGTCGGGCAGGCTTTCTTACATCTTCCACAACGGATGCACTCTGCACTGTTCGGGTTTTCCACAGGGTTGACTTCCATCTGACATGCTTTTGCACATTTTCCACAGTGAATGCACTTCTCCTCGTCTACACGATAACGAAAAACAGATACTTTATTGAATATAGAATAAAATGCTCCCAGTGGACAGATATATTTACAAAACGGCCGGTAAATAAGAATTGCCAAAATGATCATAATCACCAGAATCACATTTTTCCATATGTAAAGCCATCCGACTGCACTGCGCATGGACTTATTCAACAATACAAGCGGAAGACCACCTTCCAGTGTTCCTGCCGGGCAGATCAGTTTGCAGAAATACGGTGCGCCCTGTCCCATGATATCTACCACAAACATCGGCAATAAAATTACAAATATAAGAAAAATTACATATTTCAGCTTGCGAAGCAGTTTGTCTCCGCGAAATGTCCTGATTTTTTTCGGAAACGGAATCTTGTTGAGCAGATCCTGAATCAGTCCGAACGGACACAGGAATCCGCAGACCAGCCTGCCCAGCAACGCTCCGACAAAAATCAGAAATCCGACCACATAATATGCCATTTTGAAATTCCAGCTTCCAATTACCGCCTGAAGAGAACCAATCGGACAGGCGCCTGTCGCACCGGGACAGGAATAACAGTTCAGCCCCGGAACACAGACATTTTTCAGCTTTCCGGTATAGATCTTGCCGGTCACAAAACCAGACAGATGACTGTTAGTCAGCAGTGCCCACAATGCCTGGATTCCATGTCGCGGCCATTCGTTTATTTTCATTTTTTTATTATCCAATTCCAATACACTCCATGCAGATATTAATTGCTTTTGTAAAAACTACGGACATCTCGCCTCTGTAGATTCCAAAGATCATCAGAAGGATTCCAAGAATTGCCAAAACAACTCCTGCCCATTTTGTTTCTGTTATTTTTTTTATCATAGTTATCTTTTATCTTTCTGCCGGAAACCGGCATTGCTGGTTATCACAACTATACTCTTTTATTTTGAAACATTCGCAAGCTCTTTTTCTACGATTTTCTTCCACTCATCCAGGCTATGGCTTCCGGAATATGTTTCTCCTACAATATTTCCATCTTTGTCAACAAAGAAGGTTTCCGGGAAAGCAGAGATGCCATTCAGACGTCCATTCATCATTGTTGAATCCGGAATCAGGAAAGGATAAGAAGCTTTTGTCTTTTCCTGAAGAACACCAGCTTTTTTCACGGTAGCATCATCCTGTTTTCCGTCATCTCCTACTGTATCAAGAACCACACCAACAACTCCTACTCCCTTGTCTTTCATCTCCTCATAGAGTTTTTCCAGTTCCGGAATCTCATTGACGCATGGAGAACACCAGGTAGTAAAAATATTGACCAGAGTCAGGTCATAATCGCTAAATACTTTTTCTGTATAGTCTTTTCCGTCAACACCCTTTGTCTCAAATTTACCCACAGTTGTAGAATCACTTTCATTGCTTGTCTCCTGTGGCTGGTCAAATGCGGAAAGCTTCTGGAATGGTGTCATCTCTGTGAGTGTCACATCAATTTCTTCCACTTCTTTTTTCAGGGATTCATCTGCATCTTTATTAGTGCTCAGATAATATTTATACTTTCCATCACTGCTGCTTCCGATTTCTTTGTGTTCTGTACAGCCTGTGATCTCATCCAGTTCTTTCTCAGAATCTTCGTCATAGATTCCAATCACTCCAATTTTTGCAAGACTATTGCACCAGTCATCATACGCTGTTCCAAGCTTGTCAACCTCTGCCTCTTTCTGCTCCTCGGTCATTTCGCTCCAGCTTATATATGCATATTTAATTGCATCTGCAGTGTCATTCCATCCTTCATTTGAGATCATCGCAATAGTCTGCGCTTTTATCTGTTTAAGCAGTTCCTCTGGAAGTTTCATGTTAAGTCCAAGGAATGGATACTCATAAGAATTCTGTGCCTGCACAGTTGTCTCAGATGGTTTGAAAGTACCCTGTATAAAATCAGACGGGATTGCATCCCCCTCTGCAGCAACTGCATCATCATCAACTACCATTCCGGCCTGGTCTGCCGGAACCGCCATTGCTTCTGTACTTTCTGCTGCCATTACGGATACTCCTCCAAAGGTGGATGCTCCTAATACTGCAGCTGCCATAAGTGCTGTTATTTTTTTCATTCTGAATTTCATGATATATATCTCCCTTCAATTGATTTCGTTTGCATTTTACAGCGTGAGCTGTGCTCACTGCGATTACTATAGACAAAACTATACCATACTGTACATAAAATTGGTGTTAAGAAAACACGAAAATGAATTTTTTTAATCAAAATGCCGATTTCATTGAAATATGTGATTTTTTTACAGGAATTTTATGTCCAACATGATATGATAGTATCAGACAGAATTATCGAAATACCTGATACAAAACAATTCTCAGGTACTACCACTTAAAAAGGAGAACTTACATGCATATATTAATTATAGAAGATGAAGAACAGCTCTGCTGCTCCATTGCAGAGGGTCTTCGCATGAATGGATACGAAACAGATACCTGTTTTGATGGAAACGAAGGACTGGAATTATGTATGACAGAAAGTTACGATCTGATTCTTCTGGACCTGAATCTTCCGGGAACAGACGGTCTTGACATTCTGCAGCAATTCCGTACATCTGACAGCACCACACCGGTTCTGATTCTTTCCGCGCGTGGACAGATTCAGGACAAAGTAGAGGGACTGGATCTTGGCGCCAATGATTACCTCACCAAACCTTTTCACTTTGAAGAACTGGAAGCCAGAATCCGCAGTCTCACCCGTAGAAAATTTATTCAGGAAGACATCTGTCTGAAATGTGGCCGCATCATTTTTGATACACGCACACGGAAAGCCAGTGTAGATGATGCGACTCTTTCCCTTACCCGAAAAGAAAGTGCACTTCTGGAATATTTCCTGCTCCATCAGGGTCGTATCATCAGCCCCGAGGAAATGATCGAACATCTCTGGGACGGAAGTGTTAACAGTTTCAGTAATTCAATCCGCGTCCACATTTCTTCTCTGCGCAAAAAACTTCGTGCTGCACTGGGCTTTGATCCGATTCAGAATAAAATCGGACAGGGATATATTCTGATGGAGGAAATATCATGAAAAATTTTTCCAGAAAACTCTCCCTGCAATGGCGTCTGACACTGATCACCGCTCTGCTTGTAACAATCACCTGCATACTGATGTACTTTTTTATCAGTCAGTCCGCAGTTACCGGTATGGACCACCTGCAAAATTATATCGTACAAATTAATAAAACCGATTCTTCACCAATTACTTTTAACATAGATCCAACTATCTTGTTTCCTGATCTCTCAGAACAGGTAACAACGACCAAACAGCTTTTTCAGATCCGAAGCCTTATCACTACAGTACTCATCATTCTGCTGAGCAGTGCCTGCACATATTTTGTCAGTCGCCGGGCATTAAAACCATTGCACAATCTCAGCACAAAAGTTGAAAAAATCCAGGCACAAAACCTCTCCGAACCACTTGAAGTACCGGACAGCAACGATGAGATCTCGAATCTGACACTTTCCTTTAATGAAATGCTTTCCCGTCTGAATGATGCCTTTACCGCACAAAAACAATTTTCTGCCAGTGCCGCGCATGAGCTTCGCACACCCCTTGCGGTCATGCAGACAAATCTGGAAGTTTTTTCCCGCAAGAAAGAGCCCTCCGCTGATGAATATCAGAAGCTTTTTTCCATGATTCAGGAACAGACCGGACGACTCTCCCATCTGGCAGAAATACTTCTCGATATGACCGGGATACAGACGATTGAACGTTCTGAAACAATCTCGCTGGCAGAGCTTACAGATGAAGTTCTCTGCGACCTGACTTCAATTGCTGAGCAAAAACAAATTAAGCTGATTCAGGAGGATGGAGACTGTACCATCACCGGAAGTTATCTTCTTCTCTACCGTGCTGTGTATAATCTTGTGGAAAATGCGATTAAATACAACCATCCCGGTGGAAAAGTAACGGTAAACATCCGGCAGAAAAAATCTCTCCTGAACACTGCTGTTCCTCCTGTTCCGACAGACTGCGCCCTCGTTGAAGTATCTGACACCGGGATCGGAATTTCTCCGGAATATCAGGAAAAAATTTTCACCCCGTTTTTCCGTGTAGACAAATCCCGAAGCCGCGCTATGGGCGGCGCCGGACTGGGGCTCGCGCTCGTAAATGAAATTGCCAGACAGCATGGTGGCGAAGTAAAAGTCCTGAAAAGCAATAAAAACGGCAGCACGATTGCCCTCATACTGCCACTGTAAAGCAACAGGCACAAACCACTGTTTTATGTGATCTGTGCCTGTATTGATTTTCAATCTAAAATTTCTTTCATCGGTGTGCCGATCGTTCCTTCCGGCATCGCAACTCCGAAATTTGATGCAATCGTCGCGCCGATATCAGCAAAGGAATCAGACTCCGGCAGATTTCCGCTTATTTTCAGTTTCGGCGAATACAGAAGAAGCGGTACATATTCTCTTGTGTGGTCGGTTCCTGTATAAGTCGGGTCATTTCCATGATCCGCAGTGATCATCAAAAGATCATCATCCCTGAGAACTTTCAGAAACTCACCTAATTTCACATCAAAACGCTCAAGCTCTGCCGCATATCCTTCCGGGTTTCTGCGGTGTCCCCAAAGCGCATCAAAATCAACAAGATTTGTAAAACAGAGTCCTGTAAAATCAGTCTTTGCATAATCAATCGTCTGATTCATTCCGTTGACAGAGCTTACGGAATGGACGGAATCTGTAATTCCTTCCCCATCAAAAATATCATGAATCTTACCGACTGCCAGCACATCGTAACCGTTTTCTTTCAACGCATCCATTGCTGTTTTATTCGTCGGTTTTAACGCATAATCATGGCGGTTGCTGGTTCGCTTGAAGTTCTCCGGTGAATCACCGACATACGGCCTTGCAATTACGCGACCTACTCGCCATTCCTCTTTGAGCGTCAGCTTTCTCGCGATCTCACAGCAACGATACAGATTTGCCAGATCAAATGTCTTTTCATTTCCGCAGATCTGCAATACAGAATCTGCAGAAGTATAAACGATCATCGCATTTTCCTGCATCTCCTGCATACCAAGTTCTTTAATGATCTCTGTTCCACTTGCGCTTTTATTTCCGATAACCTTTTTGCCACACTGCTTCTCAAGCTCGTCGATCAGTTCCTGCGGAAAACCGGTTTCCGTAAATGTCTTAAACGGTTTTGTCGTATGGATACCCATCATTTCCCAGTGTCCGGTCATCGTATCCTTGCCATTGCTCTGCTCTTTCATTCGCTTGTAGCAGCCCAGCGGTTTCTCAACAGGATGAATACCTTCCATTGCTTTCAGGTTTGCCAGACCCAGACTCCGTAGATGAGGCATCTTATCCTCATGCAGATATTTGCCCAGATGACCGAGCGTATCTGCGCCTTCATCTCCAAACTTCGCTGCGTCCGGCATATATCCCATGCCGACCGAATCCAGCACAATTACAAATATTCTCTGATATTTCACTTTATCGTTTACCTTTGTCATATGGAACTCACCTGCTTTCATTATGTTATGATAATTATACCCCGATGACCATAGAATTACAATTACATCGACAGGCTGCTCCTGTTTCTTTTCGCTAATTATTTTTTATTCTATCCGCAGCATCCGATAGCCTATTCCAACATGAGTCTGTATATATGAAACATCACTCTTTTCTGTTTCCAGTTTCTTTCTCAAAGTCGCCATAAACACACGAAGAGAAGCTACATCACTCTCTGCGCTTCTGCTCCAGATCTGCTGCGTGATATATGTATGCGTCAGTACCTTACCTACATTACGCGACAAAAGGCACAAAAGTTTATATTCAATAGGGGTCAGATGCAGTTCTTCACCTCTCAGATAAGTACAACCGGCCGTATAATCAATTTTCAGTTCACCATTGGTAAAAGTCGATTCTTCCTGCATCTCGCCTGTCTGGAGCAGTGCAAGTCGTCTCTGCGTGACGCGTATCCGTGCAAGAAGTTCCTCGACTGAAAATGGTTTCGTTATATAATCATCTGCGCCTGCATCCAGCGCTTCTATCTTATCTGTGTCTTCGTTTCTTGCACTTATAACAATAATCGGCATATTTGACCACATTCTGATTTTTTTGATCACTTCCACTCCCTCTATATCCGGCAAGCCCAGGTCAAGCAAAACAATATCTGGATTATGTGAGGAAGCCTCCAGAATGGCAGAGGTACCATTCTCTGCTTCCAGATATTTATAATCATGTGTCTTTAATGCTGTTATGATCAGGTTTCGTATCGGACGATCATCTTCAACAATCAGAATCGAATTTTTATTCATTTAATATCACCTCGCTTAATGGCAGAGTAAACGTAAAAATACATCCTCTCGGAATATTATCTGTCAGCACCAGAGTTCCCCCGTGTGCTTCAATAATTGACCGGCAAAGGGCAAGGCCAAGACCAAGACTTCGATGACTGTCAGCGATTGTATTATTGCCTGTATAGAACATTTCAAATATATGCGGTTTTACTTCATCTGAAATACCCGGTCCGTTATCAGCTACACTGATCTGTGCTTTACCGTCCTTCTTTATTCCTCTGATGCATATCTTTGAGCCCGGCAGTGTATATTTTATTGCATTATCAATCAGATTTACAAGAACCTGGATTATAAGCCGCACATCCATATGTACGAGAATGAATTCTTCACATTCTACGTCAATCTGATAATCCTCATGTTTTCGGCTGATGTGGCGCAATGATTCTGCAATGACTTCGTCCAGAAGCTGATCTGTAAATTTAATCTTTAATCTTCCATCGTTCAGTCTCGTGATAGACAGCAGATTTTCCACAACATCAATCAGCCAGTCTGCATCATCATAAATATCTGAATAAATTTGACGTTTTGTTGCCTCATCCAGACAGCTTCCATTGTTTAACAGCATATCTGCATTTCCGGATATCGAACAAAGAGGTGTTCGAAGATCATGTGAAATCGCACGCAAAAGATCCGCACGAAGCTGTTCATTTTTAGCAAATACTGCATTTTTTTCTTTTTCTATTGCATTATGTGAATTTTCCATCGTAAGTGCACATTCATTAAGAACAGAAATCAGAATGCTATTCTCATAAGAATCCAGTTTTTTCTTCTGCAATGGAATTCCAATTACACCATATACATTGTCTCCACTTTTAATAACAAAGTATAAACATCTGGCACTGCTGAAATGATTCGTTGTTGCACCTGCATTCTGCCTATTCTCATATGCCCACCTGGCTACATACTGTTCTTCTGATGTCAGAAGTTCTCCCTGCCTTCCACTTTCGTCATTATGAAAAAACAGACTGCCGCCGGACAGTTCTCCGTTTTCTTCAATATACGCAACAATATTACAGTTTAACAGACGCACCAGTTGTTTACAGGTAACACAAAGGATATCTCTTCTGTCTTTTACCTGTTGGAGTAGACGGTTTGTATCAAATAAAATCTGTGTGCAAAAAGCCTGCTGTGCCGATAACCTTGCATGCTCTTTTAGTTTTGCCGCAAGTGTTCCTGTCAGTACGGATGAGATAAGCATGATCAGAAATGTCACAGGATAACCAACTGCATATGTCTGAAATGACATTCTTGGTTCTGTAAGAAAAAAGCAAAAAAGAACAACACTTAAAAACGAACCGGCCAGACTGCAAAGATATCCATCTGTTAAAATTGAGGTGAGCAATACTCCAAGGATATATATGGTAACTATATTCGCATCTGTGAAATACAGTTTCTGAAATATCAGTCCAATCAGTGTACAGCCAATAAATATTGAAACTGTCAGAATATAATCTTTTACTGATGGTGTTTCAATATGGAGCTTAAACTTCTGCTTCTGACCGGTTTCCGGCATAACTGTACCCGGAATAACATGCATGTATGCATTCTTTTTTCTTCCTTTTGAACTCATCTCGACTTTTTTTAATAACTGCAGATTTGAACGTTCATCAGAAAGTTCTTTTCGGCTTTCCTTAATAAAGCATCCCAGTTTTGACACCATAAAAAGTCCCAGCCCAAATATTACACATACAATCAATATCAGAGTTCCCTTTTCCATTATCATCACCCACTATCTTCAGATATGAAAACATTTTTGAATTGTTTTATAATCACCCAGTACCAGAAGTGTACTCCCATCATTCAGAACTGTATCAGCTGATATTGCCACACCGATTTCGCCGCCTTCATTTTTGACTGCCAGAATATTTATATTATGTTTCTTTCTTATGTCAAGTTCACCTATGGTTTTTCCAATCCACTCATACGGTATTTCTACTTCAAAGATTGCATGAGATGCATCGACTTCCATATAATCAAGGATATGATCATCCGCATAACGAATGGATGCCCATTTTGCCACCTGTTTTTCAGGATAAACCACCTTATCTGCACCATTTCGCAAAAGGAATTTTTCATGGACATCCCGTTCCGCTCTGGAAATTACCAGTCTGGCTCCCAGCTCCTTTAGTAAAGAAGTCGTCTCCAGCGAATTCTGAAAACTGCCTCCAATCGTTACAAAACAGATATCATAATTTCCGATTCCCAGAGATTTCAGAAATTCAGCATCTGTGCTGTCTCCAATCTGAGCATTGGTAACAAAAGGAAGAACTTTCTCTACTCTTTCCTCATTCAGATCTACCGCCATAATCTCATGTCCCATCTGATTAAGCTGCATTGCAATG
>ENA-OWPL01001987-OWPL01001987.1-human-gut-metagenome-genome-assembly--contig:-NODE-1987-length-11028-cov-3.924178_pt1 | contig 11028 bp, 9 predicted proteins | sample MGYA00248263_ERZ651844 | MGnify/ENA primary metagenome ERZ651844 (study PRJEB26924, sample SAMEA4378256) | human gut metagenome | biome: human gut; feature: human-associated habitat; material: faeces... | reverse complement strand
AAAAATCCCTATGACTTTTAAAGGTTGATTTATCCCTATCCAGATTTAGATATTCGACAAAAGACAAGGTGTCCGGGTTGGATCGTTTTAAATAAATCCAATTGTTCATCTAAATAATTTGTTGATTTTGCGACATACGTTTGTTTCATCTTTTTTGGTGGATTCAAATCTTTTTTTTGTTTGATCTCAATAGTTTTTTCACGATGGAATAAACGCTTAATAAATTCTATGATTCTCATGTTGTGTTCCTCTTAAGGTTAATTTTATCACATAAGTTCAAATTTCATGAATTACATAATATAATATATACAACAATCAAAACTAGATTGGACATAAACAATAAAAAAGGAGGAGTTTCATTGGTACGTATACTAGAAAACGCAAATCGTTTACGCAAAGAAAAAGTTTTTGAAACTTATAAAAGAACATGTCGAAATGATTACTTTGACTATGATTCTATGACTCGTAAAGAGATGTTTGAACACATGATTGAAACATATACACCTGAATATTTAATATCTATTTGTACGACATGGGAATTAAAAGCTTTAAGAAGATTATTGCGCAACCAAGATTTAGAGGATGATCGCTATCGCTTTGAAAGAACGGCATTAAGCTCTAAGTTTTTATATTATGATCAAGAGTTACCAGAAGAATTCAAAAAGAATGTAAAATTGGCTGTAAAAAACATTGATTTAGACCAAAAGGCAGAAAACGATGAACCAACCATTGTCATTCTTGGCATTATTCGTGCTTTCGGTATTATTGAACCCTCATTGATTCAAGCTGTATGCAGTGCATGTTCTTTTCATTATAAATCCATTATTGAAAGTGCACTTTTTAATTTCTGGGCTTATTTAAAAGAAGATTATCAATTAATTGATGATAGTTTTGCGAATGAATATGTATATTGGGACTATAATCAAATTTTAGGTCGCATTCGAGATAGTCGTATTCAACACGAAAGATTCGAACCTAAATTTTTAGATCAAGATAGTTATATTTCTATTTTTTATCATGGATATGATGCGACAAATTCGGATATTAAAAAATTCTTTACAGCTTTAAAGAAAGAAGTGTTGGATGTAACTCAATTTAAAGACGAGTTCTTTAATCATCTATTAAATGGTACATTCAATGAAGAAAAGATGGAATGGATTCCATTCTTTTATCAATTTTCGAAACCACTTTCAAATCGCTATCATAAGGCTGTTGTACAAATCGCATTGCCAAACTATTATGGTTTGAGTATGGATATGTATCAAAAGATGAAGGATCAGGCGCATTTTAATGAAAAGTTGCGCCAATTAAATGAGCCTCAGACAAATGCTTGTATCGAACAAAAAGATACGCGTTTATTCTATAAACTATATTTTAGTATCTTGGATTATGTGAATTCATTCGAACAAATTATTCCTAATAAAAAAATTGATCCAAATATTTATATTGAACCCGATGAACTTGTTAATTTGATTGAAGTCTTCTGGAAAGATAAGGATCGTTTTATTGATGAATATATCGAAAAGAATCCTTCTAATTTTACATTCCGCAATTTAAATATCATTTCGGATTTTAGATATGGTATGCGCAAAAATTTCTTATTGGTGGCATACAAAAAGAATTATACGGTATTAAATGATGAAGGTATCAATTATATGGTGAAAGGATTAAATGAAAACTTAGATCAATTCATTGCCCCAGAAAAAACACCTATGTTGATGCAAACAGCCATTATGCCATTTAATGGACGCATTATTTATGATGGCTTTATTTCAACATCGAATATACGTCTAGCCCAAGATATTATATCAAAGGCATTTGAAGATTATAGTTACGGACAAAAGATTTATTCATTATTGCCCGAAAATTTAAATTAAAAGAGAATGTTGTTAAAACATTTCAAATTGTAGCTTTAAAAAAGAAAAATAAGATCACGATAAATGGATCGATATAGAAAAAGACGGGAATTGGATATAATCCCGTCTTTAATTGTTTTCTACAACAATCTTACCAGATTGAATAACTCTATTGATTTTTCTTACATTTGAAATATTCTCTAATGGATTTTCATTTAAACAAACTAAATCAGCCTGTTTGCCCACTTCAATCGAACCATAATCTTTTTCAACACCAACGCATTTTGCGGAATTGATTGTTGCAATTTTTAAAATATCTATGTTTGGAATGTTTAATCTTGCCAAAAGCTCCATTTCATAAGCTGTATTGTTGTGGTAGTTAAATGGTGTACCTGCATCGGTTCCTAAGGCTATCTGAATGCCTTTATCATACGCCTTTTTTACACTTTCAACATGGGCATCTTTAACCTTTAATGTTTTATCTACGGCATACTTTGCGACACCATTTTCTACACCCTTATCAATAATGCATTGAGGAGCACATAGGGTAGGGACTAAGAATGTATTTTGTTGTTTCATGAGTTCTAAACATTCATCATCTAAAAAACAACCATGTTCAATAGAATCAACACCTGCATATAAGGCATTTTTAATACCTTGAAGCCCTTGTGCATGTGTAGCTGTTTTTCTTCCGGCTTTATGAGCTTCTTCAATCATGACCTTCATTTCTTCTACACTAAATTGGGCATTACCTGGCTCAACACCTTTGGTCATAACACCGCCTGTTGCCATCATTTTAATGAGGTCTACACCACTTTTTAGTTGTGTACGAACTGCTTTTAAACAAGCATCTTTACCATCTGCTTCAATGCCTTCTTGCCATCCATGACCGCCTGTCATACATATGACTTTACCTGCACAATACATATTAGGTCCTTGAATCACATTATTTTGAATGGCTTCTTTAATTTGTAGATCATAATTTTCTTCCGTGCCTACAACACGAATAAATGTTACTCCAGATTGAAGATATTCTTTACAGTGCTTTTGTGCATAGAATATCTTTTCTATTAAGCTAAATTCTTTTTTTGAGTCGAATCCGACAGGATAAAGAATGTGGACATGGCAGTTAAAGAAGCCTGGCGTAATTGTATTTACTTCAATGACATTTTCCTGTATTTCATGATAATCTTCTATCGCTTTGATTTTATCATCTTCAATTGAAATTAATTGATCAAATTTGGGTGTATCACTTATGCCATCAATCAAAACTTTTGCGTGTACGAATAATTTAGTCATAACTAAACTCCTTTTTAAGTGATTATGAACCTTGAATACTATTTATGCAAGTATTTACAGAAAATAAATGTAAAAAAAGGGGAATCCTTGGATTCCCTAAAGCATAGACTTAAATAGAATGTCATTATAGTCTGGTAAAGGCCAGTCTTCTTTCGAAACATTGGTTTCAATCAAATCTGTCAATTGACGAATTGTTTCCATTAATGGAAGTAATTCATTGGCCGCAAAACAAGCCGCTTGTTTTTCTGTTGTTGTTTCTTTGTGAATCAATGTTTCCAATGTATCTAAGTGGTTTGAAACGAGTTCTAAAGGTGTGTTGATATTTTTTAAAATCTTCACTTCTAAAGGGGCATCGATTCCACTTGATTTTTTAGTTTGAATGATTTGAGCTAGTTTAGCCTCATAGCTAAAGATTGCAGGCAAGATTTGTTTGCGCAACATATAAGCCATCGTCTTAGCTTCGATTTGAACCACTTTATAATAGTTTGTAAGAAGGATACTTTCACGTGCATGCAATTCACTTGCAGAATATACATTGTGTTTTTCAAACAATTGAAGATTTTTTGGATCTGTATAGTGAGGAAGTGCATCCGCAGTTGTTTTAAGTTCTAATAAGCCACGTTTTTGTGCTTCTTTCTTCCACTCATCTGAATATCCATTTCCAGAGAAGATAATTCGTTTATGATTCTTTAATGTTTTTTGAATCAATGCGATCAAGGCTTTTGTCATATCTTCTTTTTTAACACATTCCAATTCATCCGCAAACTGCGTTAATTCTTCAGCTACGATTGTATTTAAAATTGTGTTTGGACAAGAAATGTTTAAGTTGGATCCAAGCATTCTGAATTCGAATTTATTACCAGTAAACGCAAATGGAGAAGTACGGTTACGGTCCGTAGAATCTTTTGCGATTGGAGGTAGGGTAGAAACACCAAGTTCCAATCTACGATCGATTGTATCTACATATTCATTTCCAGCTTCAATAGCTTCTAAGATAGCTGTTAATTCTTCACCTAAATAGATAGAAATAATAGCTGGTGGTGCTTCATCTGCACCTAAACGATGATCGTTTCCAGCACTGGCAACAGAGATTCTTAATAAGTCTTGATATTCGTCTACACCTTTAATGATGGCTGCAAGTACTGTTAAGAAACGAATATTGTCTTTTGGAGAATCACCAGGCTCTAAAATGTTTTCGCCCTCTTCTGTGCAGAAAGACCAGTTGTTGTGTTTACCACTACCATTGACACCATCAAATGGCTTTTCATGTAATAAACATACCAATCCATGATGTGAAGCTACCTTTTGTAAAACTTCCATTGTAAGTTGGTTTTGGTCATTTGCAATATTTGTTGATGTAAATACAGGTGCCAATTCAAATTGACATGGAGCCACTTCTTTATGTTCTGTTTTGGCATATACACCCAATTTCCAAAGTTCTTCATCTACTTCTTCCATATAAGCTTTTACACGTTCGGATAAGCTTCCAAAGTAGTGATCATCTAATTCTTGACCTTTTACTGGAGCCGCACCAAATAGTGTTCTTCCTGTAACCAATAGGTCTAGACGTTCTTTAAACATTTCTTCATCAATTAAGAAATATTCTTGCTCAGGCCCAACCGTTGTTTTGATTTTATGGATATTGTAACCCATAATATTCAATAAACGAACAGCTGCCTTATTTAATGCATCATTACTTCTTAATAATGGTGTTTTCTTATCCAAAGCACTGCCATCGTAAGAACAGAATAAAGTAGGTATATACAATGTCTTTTCTTTAACGAAAGCTAAAGATGTTGGATCCCAAGCCGTATATCCTCTAGCTTCAAAAGTAGCACGTAATCCACCACTTGGAAAACTAGAAGCATCGGGTTCACCTTTGATCAATTCTTTTCCTCTAAAGTCTGAAATAACAGATGTTGGCCCAGTTGGATTGATAAACGCATCATGCTTTTCAGCAGTGATACCTGTCATTGGCTGGAACCAGTGTGTATAATGAGTAGCCCCTTTATCCATCGCCCAGTCTTTCATGGCATTCGCTACGACATCTGCGATTTCTTTAGGAAGTTCTTTTCCTTTTTCCATTACATCCATCATTTGTTTGTAGACGGCATGAGGCAAATATCTTTGCATAGCTGATGTACTAAATACGTCACATCCAAAATATTCATCGACAATTTTCATTTTTTGTGTATCCTCCTGTCGCGTATATAATATCATTATTTTCACAAATGTTTTGAGAAATTTTTCTTTTTTTCAAAAAAACTTAAGGTATTTCCATTTTGGGAATGAAGAAAACCCTTTATTTATCATATAAATTGAAAATTACCCACGAAATAAGTGTGCGTAGAGTTATATTTCGAAAGGTAATTTTTTGTTGACCAATTATGAGCAAATCCAAAACAAAAGCCGAAGCAGTTTGTTTTAACACCTCGGCCATGATTAAATATTCACTTTTTTATTTCTTTGATTGAGCGAGCGAACTGGAATTTTCCTCTCAATCTGGTTGAGTGATAAATCCGAATATTATGCTCCGTTATAGTGCGTATCCAACCATACCCAGCAAAGCTGAAATAACAATCAGCATGATAGGTGAAACGCTCTTCTTTAATATCTTTTTCTGTCCGAAGTACACTGTGCAAAGGATAGCAGTAATGATGACTGCTCTGATGCTGATTTTTTCAAAAGAACTGTCATACAAGTTTTTGAAAATCATCCAGCATCCGGTGGCAAGTATAATTCCAATCATACTCGGCTTAATTCCTCGCAGAGCTGCCTGAACATATTTGTTCTTGATTACTTTAGGCAGAACTGCCGTAACTGCCAACATAATTAAAAACGAAGGCAGAACGACTGCAAATGTCGCAATCATTGCGCCAATAAAGCCTGCTTGTGAAGTTCCGACATAGGTTGCCAGATTGACCATGATTGGTCCTGGCGTACTTTCGCTGACGCCAATGTCACGAAGGTGGAGAACACCTATCTGCGGCACAAGGTGATGACAGAAGCCGAGGATGAGACTGAACCCATATACCGCTTGGAAGAGTTTTTGTTTCTGCAGCCTCATTCCTTTAACATGACGGTCTTCCCTGATCGGCGTTCGATCATCGTTCTACACCAGAGTTTACCGCACTCGATGATCTCTTCCAGCGTCACGTTATAGTCATTGTGATAATAACGGATAAACTGCATGGCGATGCCGTCCGAAAATGCAGAAACTTCCAGTTCAAGCAGGTGTTTATCACGAATAGATTCGTCTTTGTTTACTGCCTCATAAATTCGTCTTTTACAGATGTTGCCCAGATGACGCACAAAATTCGTCACTTCATCTGAGATGAAGATCAACCGGAAGAAGGAATCGTTCTTCTTGATATAGGCATAAATCTCATCAAAGAAAGGTTCAATGTCATGTACATTGGATATGGTTTTGTTCTCAAAGAAGGCTTTCAGTGTTTCGGCTTTAATATCCTCCGCAACGTGCCGTACATCATCATAGTGAGAATAGAAAGTGCTCCGGTTAATGTCCGCTCGCTGCACCAGCTCTGTCACTGTGATCTTGTTAATATTTTTCTTTTCGTAAAGCAGCTCTGCAAAAGTATCTCTTATGAGGTTTCTTGTTTTTACAGATGAAGCGTTCAGGTTCTTTACTTTCATAAATTTCCTCCTGAATATATCGACAAATATGCGTTGAGTGTGGATATATCAACACTTCGCATAACATCAATGGTTGCTCTATAGTACATTTCTTATCATAATATAGACAGTGTTGTGATATCAACACTGTTTTGAAAACTTTTTAGAAAGGAATGTATACCATGAACATTTACAATCTGTTTTACAAGGCCCCCGCACCTGAAGGCATAGAAGAAAGGAACGCCCACATCATTGGCGGAGGAATAGCCGGCCTTGCGGCAGCGGTCTTTCTGATTGATGATGCCGGAATGCCGGGAAAGAACATCACGCTGTATGAAAAACGAAATTCCCTTGGCGGCTGCTGTGACGCTTATTCCGGGGAAGCGGGCTATATCTGCCCCGGTGAGCGTGAACTGGAGCCATTTATGGAGTGCCTTTGGTATCTGTGCAGCAAGATCCCGTCCTTGGAAGATCCATCGATCTCGGTGCTTGATGAATCAGTAAGAGCCAATAAGGATATGCCGATCCATTCCGAAAGCAGACTCCTGTGCAAACAGGGACACATTTACGAAAAGGTGCATGACTACCGCATGAGTCCGGAGCTGCTCCTGAAAATGGAGCACTTCACCAGCATCCCGGAAAAGGATCTGGAGGATATGACGATTGAGGACTATTTCGGAAAGGACAGCGAGTTCTTCCATAGCTCTCTGTGGTGGTGCTATCACTCTATGCTGGCTTTTAAGCCCTATCACAGTGCATTGGAGGCGCAGCGGTATTTCAACCGATTCGGCCTTTTGAACAGGCTCGACTATCTGGAGGGCATTCTGCATACAAAACGCAATGACAAGGATTCTGTGATCAAGCCGATTCATAAATGGTTGGAGGATCAGGGTGTCGCCTTCCGTATGGACACTGCAGTCTATGATCTGGAAATGGATGAGGCCTGCAATACGGTTTACGGTATTAAGATCAAGAATCAGGAAACCATTCCTGTAAGAGCTCAGGATTACGTCCTTCTTACCAGCGGCTCCATGATGACAAACGCCTCCTACGGTGATAATACACATATCGCTGAAATTAACCGGGACACGGAAGATATGGGCTTGTTCACGGTATGGAAAAACCTTGCCGCACGGAATAAAAAGTTCGGCAATCCAGATAAGTTCTTAAGCCATATCGACAAGACCAAATGGATGAGTTTTTTCCTCACCGTAGAAGACTATCCCGAATTTTTTGAACGATTGGAGAAGATGACCGGAAGCAAGAGCGGTACGGGCGGCGGAATCACTTTCATGGATTCCGGTTGGGAAATGTCGCTGGTCATTTATGATAGGGACTATTTCCCGGATCAGCGGGAGAAGAACCGTGACGTTCTGTGGGGAGATGGCCTGTTTGGAGAGCGTATTGGCAGCTATATCAAAAAGCCTATGGCGGAGTGCACAGGAAATGAGATCATTGAAGAGATGCTGTACCATTTTGGAATGTTGGATATGAAGGATGAGGTGCTGGCACATTCCCATATCTCTACCTGTATGATGCCCTATATCACCTCGCAGTTCATGCCTCGCAAGGAAAGCGACCGCCCGACGATCATTCCGAAGAACTGCACAAATCTCGCTCTCATTGGACAATATGTCGAGGTTCCCCGTGATGTGGTGTTCACCATTGAAACCTCTGTCCGCACACCGCTGGAGGCAGTTTACATGCTTACGTGTCTGGATAAGGAAATCATCGAGGTGAATCCTGCCAGATATGACCTTCGCTATATCAAAGAAAGAGTCATGAAATTCGGCGGTATGAAGGGTAAGATTACGGAGGAAGACCTTCCAAAGATCAATCCTCTCAAACTGTGGCTTGGGAAGGCAAAGCTAATAAAAGAGCTCTTGAAAAAAGCAAACGAGATTCCGCCTTATTACATCATGTATCCGGGCAGAGATAAGAGCATAGCACTAAAGGATTCTGTTCTGAAACCACAGTTTCCGAAAGACAGTAGATAATCATTCATTACAAACAGGCCGCGAGACGGAAATCAACAATCAAAGCGGCCTGTTATATTATTCCCTATATCGTGACTTCCTTCCTGTCCTTGAAGGTGAATACCACGTTGTCATCATAAGTTGTCGCCCTTTGGCTGACTGTATTATGGCAGATTTCGGGCAAAATGAAATAACCCAAGAGTCATCCTCTTGACTCCCGGTTTATGAAGGAGAAATAGCCTTCGATAACACAAAAAAGATATTGCACCGGAAAACCCCGATACCACAACGGTTTCGGGGTTTTTTCGTGCCCGATTTAGGCTGATGCCTATGATGTAGGGAATTTCAAATTCAGATTTATTTCTCAAATATATTATATAAGTTTTGCCTATAGTCTATTTATCTTAGGACTATTTGACCATCTCATTAAAATAATACAAAGTGGCCTTAACATCTCTTAATGATGTGTGTTGATCTTCTTGCCAATTGAATCGATACCAGTCAGCACAATAAGTTAACTTGTGCTTTCTTCCATCTTTTAGCACTTCATTAAATTTCAACATGACATCAAACTGTTCCTTGCCAGCAAGGTCTATACCGTTAACTTCCAAGAAAGAGACATCAAATGGATCATTGTAGGCAATAAGTAATTCAGCATCGTCAAAGATCTTCTGGATCTTGTCTTTGTAGAAAGAGAAAGGCTTTTCTTTTTCTACCTGATCATATGTGATGTTGTTTACCTGCTCAGCTCTTGACCATTTCTTTCTGTGAAGCGGTTTAAATAACTTATCAAACAATACACTTCCATCACCATCTTTGACATAATTGTCAGAACCGCATTTAGGACACTTGACTTCAATGCCACATAATTCAGCGGTCAAAGGCTTAGCATCCTTTACAAAGGCTTTCGCAGCAGTTTTAGATCCTCTTTTGCCTGATTTAGCCCTATCTCTTAATTGTTTTATCAATTCATCCGTTGTAGCCATGGAAAATAAATTACCTTAAAAAATATGACTCTACGCATACTTATATTCATATTTTACCATATTTGATAATAGCAATAAAGCGTGAATATCCCATAAATAAAGAGGATGTACTTAATATCCCCCAATTTAGAAATACCTTAAAAAAACTCTAATTTTTTTCGTATATAAGTATGTAGGAAAACTCCTACTAGAAAAGAGGTGCGTATGAGATATGCCAATTTATTAAATGATTTTACCTTTAAGTATGTTTTTTGCGAAGACTGCAAAGAGGCTAACACTGAGTTTTAAACAAATAGAGTGGATGCTGCAGAAAAACAGATTAAAGCTATGATACTTTGTCTTTCTAGTTCAATGGATAAAAAGTTTTTGGTTTCCGTATTAAATATGTTTGTCCATAAAATTAAAAAGTATATATAAAAAAGAAAAGTCACTATTTGTGACTTTCTCTGTTTTCTAGACTGGCCTTAACTAAACCCACAAATAATGGGTGTGGACGGTTTGGTCTAGATTTGAATTCAGGATGATATTGTACACCAATGTAGAATGGGTGATTCTTATACTCAATAGCTTCAACCAATTGTTTATCCGGACTTGTTCCGACAATCATCATATCGTTACGTTCAAATTCAGAACGATATTCATTGTTGAATTCATAACGATGACGATGTCTTTCATCAATCATATCTTTTTTGTAGCAAGACCAAATATTTGTATCAGCTCTTAATGAACATGGATAAGATCCTAAACGCATGGTTCCGCCTTTACGAATATCATTACTTTGATCTTCCATGAAATCAATGATTGTATGTTTACTTTGTGGATCAAATTCAAAAGAGTTGGCATCCTTTAAACCTAATGCACTGCGGGCAAAGGCAATGGCTGCAATCTGCATACCTAAACAGATACCTAAATAAGGAATTTGTTTTTGTCTTGCGTAAGTGGCTACACTGATCATACCTTCAATACCACGATCGCCAAAACCACCTGGCAAGATGATTCCATCTGTATCTTTAAAGACTTCATCTAAGTTGGCATTTTCTAAGCCTTCCGAATCAATCCATTGAATATTGACTTTGGCATGATTTTCAAAACCACCATGATACAAGGCTTCACTGACAGATAAATAGGCATCGTGTAAGGCAACGTATTTACCAACTAAGGCAATATTTACAGGTTTGGTGCTTGCTTTAATGTTATCGACAACTTGTTGCCATTCACTCAAATCTGGCTTACGTATTTCAAGGCCTGTCTTTTCACAGACAATATCTGCAAGATTTT
>ENA-OWPL01001986-OWPL01001986.1-human-gut-metagenome-genome-assembly--contig:-NODE-1986-length-11037-cov-3.849754_pt1 | contig 11037 bp, 7 predicted proteins | sample MGYA00248263_ERZ651844 | MGnify/ENA primary metagenome ERZ651844 (study PRJEB26924, sample SAMEA4378256) | human gut metagenome | biome: human gut; feature: human-associated habitat; material: faeces... | reverse complement strand
TGTCAATATGAAAGAGGGAGACAACCAAAGGGATCAGGACAAGGGACTTGACAGCCCCTCTCCCTGTCCCTTAGGTTTTCTCCCAAATCAGTTATTCCTCTTGAGCGACGTGAGGAGCGGGTGCATTGCTAAAGCAATGCTCAGCGTGGCTCCCTCTTTCCTTACTCACACCCCCACCCCGTCGGGGCGTTGGCGGAACTCGTAAAACTACCTGAACATTGTATATCATGTAAGTTCAGGAACGCTTAACGCTACACGTCCGCAGGTTAGTACATATATCTTAGGTTAGTAGCGTTTTTTTGAAGAATCATTGTTAGAGCAGTTGCACCGATACACTCACGAAATTATCAATACCTTGTCGGTATCGGAACTGTTTTAAGCGGTGTTGGCGATATATTTCACTGCGTTAGCTTTAATAACAATCGGTTTATCAACAATCTGCGCCCGTAGGCTTAGGCTACGGGCTTTTTTGACGCTTTTTCCCGAATATAATCAAAAAATAAAACGAAAATGTTGTGAAAATTTACAAAATAGCTTGATTTGCGTTCTTTTTTATGGTAAAATTAAATAAAATCATAATGGCGGTACTGTGTATATCTGTAAAGCAATCATATTTCACTGCCTTTGATTTCAGTTATTTTAATTGCGTTGCCCCACTTTAACAGTTTACTATGTTGAACTATTACATACATATTAGCCCAAGGAGGCGAATAAGGTGCAGTTAAACACCAACGGTCAGAAGTTTATAAATATAATAATCGGCTTTTCACGGGATTTTCCCTTTACCGTAAATCCGGGCGAACATTCCGAGAAAACCTACCCTTCTCTTTTAGAGCTGATAAATCCCGATGATATTCCTCCGATAACCGAAATGTTCACCGATGTATCACAGGACGAGGAAAAGCGTTTTGAGGCGCATTGTCGTTTTATGGTGAACGATGAATATCACTGGTTTTTCCTTTCGTGCAAGGCGGTATATGCAGAGTACGGCAGACCTGTGCGTTTTGAGGGAACGATGTGCGATGTATCGACCTACCTTGAAACAGCGGGCGACGACCTTGTATATAACGAATTCCGCAAAAAGCACAACATAAAGCTGTCTGAGCTGAAAAAAGGCGCACCGGGGCTTGCCGATGTGCTTGATGTCGACTACCTTACAAGCATACAGCGTCCTTTTGCCGTGCCACAGCTTTATTCCGCCATATTTGACGAAAAAGGAAAGCTGATATGTGCGCCGAAAACACAGCATAAATCCCTTTCTCCCGATGATTTTGCATATCAGAAGAAAAAGAATATCCGCATAAATCACCTTGTCAGCGGAACGTGGATACTGGGAGCGAAAACGCAGGAATTGCTCGATGACAACATTCAGCTGTGGGAAACGCTTGTACAGACAGTTTCCCGTATGGCGAACGCATTTGTTGTAGTTCTTTCGGAGATGGACAATTCGCAGAATGCAAACAAGCTACTCGGTCAGAATGTCGAGGAGCAGATACTGCTGAATAATATCTACGCTATCATAATGCAGAGCAAAAGCGCAGATATTGCATTAAACTCCGTCACAGAGCTTATAGGCGATTACTTTCACCTTGACAGGATAACCATAATCGACCGTGACGATTTTACTCAGGAGCTGTGCTGGTGCAAGGATTACAAGTACCGCCACCTCCCTCTTGAAATAGACGGCGACACCGCACTTAACTGCACCTCGATCCGTGAGGATCTGAGCCTTACATCATCGGCTTTTTCGGATACGGATACCAACGACCTTACAAAGTTCGGTATCAAGTCGTATGCCATCTTCAAGCTGATAAATTCAGGCGCTTTTGACAGCCTTATAATGTTCCAGACGATTGAAAAGGAGCATAACTGGACACAGCGTGAGCGTAAACAGCTCCGCAACATTTCACAGATAATCTCCTCGCTTATGATGCGTAAGGAAACGCAGGATAAGCTGGAGCAGTCGCAGAAGCGTATGCGTCAGCTTGCCTTTTATGACGCTATCTACAATATTCCGAACCGTGCAAGGCTGAACAAGGATCTTGACAAGATAATGAAGCGTAATACAAAAGGTTCGCTTATCGCTTTCAAGGTCACCAACACACGCACTCTGTCCGCAGTTTACGGTCACACCTATTCGGATATGCTGCTGCGCAGTATCGCTCAGTATCTTAAGGACCTGCCCGTAAAGGACATTGGTGTATATTATTTCACAAATGCGATTTTTATGCTTAATCTTCCGGATTGTACCGACAATGAAGCTAAAAATCTTGTCGAAATGCTGATACACCGTTTTTCAAAGCCGTGGAAATTCGGTGAGGATGAACATTCAATCCATTGCAGTCTTGGCATAGCGTTCTATCCCGAAAACGGCGAGGACGCAGAGGAGCTTTGCAAGGCGGCAAGCACGGCAATGTACCGTGCAAGAGAATTCAAGCAGAACAGCTACGCCTTCTATTCAGGCTCGCTTGAGCGTACAAGAATGTTTGCGGCAAGCCTTGAACAGCATATAAGAGAATGTATAAACGACGGTATGAGGGGCTTTTCACTGCGTTTTCAGCCGTCCTTCAGCGCGGTTGACGGCAGTATAATCGGCTGTGAGAGCTTTGTACGCTGGCACGACGATCAGTACGGCAATATTCCTAACTCAACTTTGTTCCCTATGGCTGAAAATCTCGGCTTATCCCACGTCATAGACGGCTGGGTAATGGAGCGTTCGTGCGAATTCTGCAAGGAGATACAGGACGCAGGCTTTGAGAATTTTACCGTCAGCGTAAATCTTACCGCAGGCGAACCGCAATCTGCCGAAATCGTAACGCAGGTACGTCACGCTCTTGAAGAAAGCGCACTCCCTCCGTCCTCGCTGATACTCGAAATTCCTGTAAAGGCCAACATTTTCTACAGCGACAGCACCCATATCCTACACGATCTGCGTACTCTCGGTGTAAATATTGCCATAGATAAATACGGCACGGGGAATATTTCGTTAAAGGTCCTCAAAAACTCATACGTCAACCTTGTGAATCTTCCGGCAAAGCTGTTTATGAATCACGAGGACGAATTTGACACTGAGCTTGTAAGCTCTGTCATCCATCTGGCAAAATGCCGTAAGCTTACCGTATGTGTAAAGGGCATTGAGGACAAGGAACAGCTTGATACAGTGCAGAAGTTCGATATTGACAGGACACAGGGCTACTACTGTTCACGTCCGCTGTCGCTGTCGGAAGCAAAGACAGTATTTACCGAAAGCATAAGAATAAAGGGATGCTGAGCGTATCCTCAGACTGTTGATAAACCCACGCACCGCAAAAATGCAGAAAAGTAAACCGGCGCAAACTAAAAATCCGATAAATTAAAAGAATTTCGCACAGCCGTAAAAAAACGACTGTGCGAAAGCATTTTTGCTTACTGCGTCAACCGCCCCTCAACGTACCTTTGTACGCCTGTCGGGGCGGTTTCCTTGTCTGCGTGTGTTTCTCAACGTCTGCTGCGTGCCGTAAGGCCGCAGAATATATTTTAATGTCACTTGTTGAAAAAGTCGAAGAATTGTTGATAATTCTTCGGCTTTTTGTATTTAATTTGCAAAATTGATGTAAAGAACGCTTTTATTTGCAATTCGCTTGAAAAGAGCGCATTTTTCGAGTATAATATACTTATCTGTAATTGTAAAATCGACTGCGGCTGAAACCGCATTTATATTAAAAGGAACACAGCTTTATGAAACTTATTCTAAGCAAAATTAAGACCTATTTCGGAAAACTTGATAAGCTGCTGCTGTTCATGTGCATAGGCATTGCTTTCTTTGCCGTATTTATCCAGTATACCCTTTATGAAAACGATATAAGCTCGGCAGTTACCGCAAGCCAGTATAAGACGCAGATCATAGCCTTTATCGCAGGAATTGTAATAGCAATGGCACTGGCGGCAATCAACTATAAATATCTGGCGAAGCTCTGGTTTATATACGTTCCGCTGGCAATGGGGCTGACATTACTGCTGTTCACCCCTCTCGGAATACAGCGTGAAGGCGCAGATGATATAGGCTGGCTCGATCTCGGTATAATGACGATACAGCCGTCTGAGATACTGAAGCTCGCTTTTATACTTTCGCTTGCCGTTCATCTGTCAAAGGTTGAGGACAGAATGAACGAGCCGATACACTTTATCCTGCTGTGCATTCACGGAGCGATACCCACACTGCTTATAAGGCAGACGGGCGACGACGGCTCGGCTTTGGTATTCCTATTCATCTTCATATGTATGATGTTTGCGGCAGGTCTTTCGTGGAAATATCTCGTAATGATAGCGGTGGCTATTCCTCCGGCTGTCTACGTTTTATGGAATTACCTTATGCAGCCGCACCAGCAGAAGCGTTTCCAGGTACTGTGGGACGCACAGATGCAGGAGGACGAGGCACTGGGGATATATATGCAACAGCGTGTGGGAAAAATAGCCTTAGGCTCGGGCGGACTTACAGGGCTTGGGCTTTCGGGAGGAGATTATACCTATGTTCCCGAAATTCACAACGACTTCATTTTTTCGTATATCGGAATGACTATGGGGTTGCTCGGCTGTCTTCTGGTAGTAGTGCTTATAGCGACTCTGTCGCTTAAGATCCTGTCAAACGCAAGCGGCGCAAAGGACACTCTCGGCAGACTTATCTGCATAGGCGTATTTGCTCTTATAGTATTCCACACAACAGTAAATATCGGAATGGTACTCGGCATCGCTCCCGTTATCGGCATACCGCTACCGTTTTTCAGTGCAGGCGGCACATCGGGAATGTGTCTGTTTGCGGCGATAGGGCTTGTGCTGAGCGTAAGCTATCATAATTCGACCAAGTACAGAATGTTCTATACGGAAAAGGATTAAACTCCCTACGGGGACAGACTATCGAAAAGCCTCTATTATTATCAAAAAATGGGGTTGAGGGGCGTAGCCCCCAACAGGGTCTAGGGGCGGTAGCCCCAGTAATATAGCCCCTTCCCGAGGGGAAGGGGTTTGGGGTTTCGGCAAGGATGCCGAGATAGAACGCCCAAAGGCTTTGCAGGACGCAAAGCCCACAAAGCGTTCTTATAGGGATGGAGAATTTGCTCTATTTTATAAAAAACAGACTTTTTCTAAAAGCTGACTCCCTACGGGAGAAAAAATAAATCAGATAAAGCAAAAATGAAAGGAAACGATCATGGCAAAAAAGACAATTCACACCCTTGATGAGATTTATCCGGAAAGTGCTGTAGCGGCGCAGAGAGAAAGATATGAAAAATCTGCGGAGGAATTCAGGAGCATCTTCGGCGACAGCGAGCAGCTTCGTTATTTTTCCGCACCCGGCCGTACAGAAGTAGGAGGCAACCACACCGACCACAATCACGGCAAGGTGCTTGCGGCAAGTGTAAACCTTGATGTTATCGCCGTTGTAGAGCCTACAGACGACAACATCATCACGATAAAGAGCGAGGGCTTCCCCGAAGATTCGGTTGACATATCTGACCTTTCTGTTCACGAGAATGAAAAAAATTCATCTGCCGCTCTTATAAGAGGTGTAGCCGCCGGTTTTAAGAACAACGGTCTGAATATAGGCGGTTTCAAGGCTTATACAACATCGAACGTTATGAAGGGATCGGGTCTTTCAAGCTCTGCCGCTTTTGAGGTGCTTATAGGAAATATACTTTCGGGCATATATAACGCAGGCAGTGTCAGTGCGGTGAAGATCGCTCAGATAGCACAGTACGCCGAGAACGAATATTTCGGCAAGCCCAGCGGACTTATGGATCAGATGGCAAGCTCGGTAGGCGGTTTCGTTGCTATCGACTTCAAGAATACACAGGCACCTATCATTGAGAATATCCCAGTTGATTTCTCGTCATACGGACACGCACTGTGCATAATCGATACAAAGGCAGATCATGCCGACCTTACAGACGAATATGCCGCTATCCCCCGTGAGATGAAAGCTATAGCAGGCTACTTCTCCGCAGAATGTCTGCGTGAAATCTCCCGTGCGGATGTAATACTCAATATGGGTATCTTAAGGCAGAAGTACGGCGACCGTGCCGTTTTGCGTGCGCTCCATTTCTTTGAGGAAAACGAGCGTGTGGACAAGCTGGTACATTCGCTTAAGCATCAGCATTTCGATGATTTCCTAAGCTCGATAAACGAAAGCGGAAACTCAAGCTACAAGTACTTACAGAATATTTTTGCCGTTTCGGACTATACGCATCAGGCGGTAGGCATAGCACTGAACGTTGCGGAACACGCTCTTACAAGAAAGGGTGCGTGCAGAGTTCACGGCGGAGGCTTTGCGGGTACTATTCAGGCATTTGTTCCGCAGGATATTTTAAAGAGCTTTATAGTTGATATAGAAAAGGTATTCGGCGCAGGAAGCTGTCACGTTCTTTCTATTCGTCCCGTCGGAGGTACTGAGGTACAGCTCTGATTGTGACGGGTAAAACAAAACAGCCCTTTCGGGCTGTAATGTATATCGTCAGATGACAAACTCCTCATACTCATACTTATGCAACTTGTCCACAAGGGCGGTTACGGCGATGCCGTTTTCGAGGTATTCCTCGCTCAGCACCTTTCCGTGTGAGTGGAGAGCCGCCGCAAGTCCCGACTTGTCATACGGTATCAGCATTTCCATACGGCTTACCTTGTCGGTAAGATTATCCGATATGGCTTTCAGCAGTTCGTCAAATCCCGTGCCGTTCTTTGCGGAAATCATTACGGTATTTTCTGCGGGCGGCAGTTCATAATCAAGCTTGTCGCATTTATTGAGAACGGTTATTACCGGTATTTCTCCGCATCCAAGCTCCGACAGCAGAGAAAGCGTTGTTTGTGCTTTTTCTCTTGCCTCAGGATCGGACGCATCGCAGACGTGCAGGATAATATCCGCACTTGCCGCTTCTTCAAGCGTTGACTTGAACGCTTCTACAAGGTGGTGAGGAAGCCGTCTTATAAGTCCTACGGTATCTACAAGCGTAAGACTTCTTCCGTCGGGCAGTTCTATTGCCCTTGATGTAAGATCCAGCGTTGCGAACAGCTTGTCCTCCGCAAGAACACCTGCGCCTGTAAGTGCGTTGAGCAGGGTCGATTTTCCGGCATTCGTATATCCTACGATAGCGCCGACGCATACGCTATCTTTCTTACGGCGGCGGCGTGACAGATCACGGCGTTTTTCAAGTTCTTTAAGCTCATCGCTGAGTTTATCTATTCTGCGCCTTATGTGACGGCGATCGGTTTCAAGCTGGGTTTCACCCGGTCCTCTCGTTCCTATACCGCCGCCAAGACGTGACAATGACGTACCTATTCCCATAAGACGCGGCAGACGGTATTTAAGCTGAGCCAGTTCAACCTGAAGCTTTCCCTCGTTTGTCACTGCCCTGCCGGCGAATATGTCAAGGATAAGCATTGTGCGGTCGATAACACGCACCGAGGTTATATCCTCGATATTGCGTATCTGGCTTGAGCTTAGCTCCATATCAAATATAATAAGCTGTGCGTCAAGATCCTTTGCGGCGGCACTGAGTTCTTCAATCTTGCCCTCGCCCAGAATTGTCGCACTTTCGATAGCAGGACGTTTCTGAATAATACGGCATACAGTCACCGCACCTGCGGTTTCAGCCAGTTCTTCAAGCTCGTCCATAGATATTTCCGCATCATATTCGCCGGTATCTACTCCTGCGAGTATGGCACGGGTCGATTCGTTTTCCTTTAAGATCGGATTGTTTACGGTTGATTCGTTCATAATGTTCCTTTCCGGTTTATAAATAATCAATAATAAAGTAAATTTATGCGGTAATCCGCAAAAGGTGGTAATCTTTATGAAGTTCAAAGAATACGACGTAATAATTGTCGGCACAGGCGTTTCAGGTCTTTATGCCGCACTCAACCTTGACAGCAGTATGCAGATACTTATGCTCTCAAAGCGTGAGCTGACGCTGTGCAACTCGGCTCTCGCACAGGGCGGTGTCGCCGCTGTAATGGACACGTCAAACGACAACTACGAACTGCACATCAAGGATACTCTTATAGCCGGCGGCTACAAGAACAATATCGACAATGTACGCATACTTGTCGAGCAGGGTCCGAAGGACGTTAAGAATCTGCTCAATTACGGAGTTGACTTTGACAGAAAGCAGGACGGCTCAATCGACCTTACCCTTGAGGGCGGTCACTGCCGTCACAGAATCGCTCACCACAAGGACAGCACCGGCTTTGAGATAGTTACTTCGCTTATCGAGGGTGTAAAGAAGCTGTCCAATGTCACGATTCTTGAAAACACTCACCTGCTCGGTCTTACCAAGCGAGGCGACGATTTCCTGTTTGATGTGCTTCACGAAGGAAAGCACAGTTATTATACCACAAAGAACACCATACTTGCAACAGGCGGTATAGGCAGAGTTTACGATTATACAACAAACTCTGCGATAGCAACGGGCGACGGCATACAGTTTGCTTATAATATGGGGGCTGATATTCAGCATTTAAGCTATGTGCAGTTCCACCCCACAGCCTTTGCCGACCACGAAAACCGTGAGTGCTTCCTTGTATCCGAGGCGGTACGAGGCGAGGGCGCATATCTGCTCAACTGCAACAAGGAACGTTTCATGCACAAGTATGAGCCTGAACGTAAGGAGCTTGCTCCCCGTGACGTAGTTTCAAAGGATATGATGAAAGAGCAGAAGGAAACGGGCAGTGACAAATTCTATCTTGATATTTCGTACAAGGATCCCGAATTTATCAAAAACCGCTTCCCTATGATATATAACAAGGTTCTTGAAAAGGGCTACGATATGACCAAAGAGCCTATCCCGATATACCCCTGCCAGCACTATCTTATGGGCGGTATCGGCGTAAACGGACACGGCGCTACGAATGTAAAGGGTTTATATGCCGCAGGAGAATGTGCGCATACCGGCGTCCACGGCATCAACCGCCTTGCAAGCAATTCTCTGCTTGAGGCGCTGGTATTCAGCCGTCTTATCGCAGAGGACATAAACAAGAACAATACCCACAGAGAACTCGGAACGCTTGAGGCTGATTATCCCTCACCCGACGGCAAGCCGCTGCCTAAGGGAATACGCACCGAGATAAGACACATAATGCAACGTTCTTATTTCGTTGTACCCGACTATGTTGAGGCGGCAAAGGATATAAAGCGTGTAACGGAGCTGGAGAATCTGCTCGATACCGGCGGTTTTGAGGTAACTCCCGACTATATCGAAGCAAAATCACTGACGACAGTTGCTTACATAATCCTCAGCGAAGTAGTCGCAGAGGGAAAGGAAAAGGGCATTATATAATGAAATTATTACAGTTTTACGTTGACGATCTGATAAAAAGAGCGATAACAGAGGATATAAACTACATAGACAGCACCACAGACCTGCTTATTGACGAGGACGATATATCCGAGGCATATTTTGTATCAAAGGCTGACGGCGTTCTTGCGGGAATTGATGTTGCGATGCGTGTGTTCACATTACTTGACGATACTATCGAGATGAATATTCATTTCAAGGACGGTGACGCTATAAAGAAGGGCGATGTTATCGCCGAGTTCAAGGGTCACACCTGCGCTATGCTGAAGGCGGAGCGTACAGCGCTCAATCTTTTACAGCACATGAGCGGTATTGCAAGCTACACAAACAAGTGCGTAAAGGCAGTCGATGGTACTGATGCTTCTATCGCAGATACGAGAAAAACGCTCCCCGGCTTACGTCCTTTACAGAAATACTCCGTAGTGGCAGGCGGCGGAAGAAACCACCGCTACAATCTTACCGATGCGGCAATGCTCAAGGACAACCACATTGACGCATACGGCGGTATAACACAGGCTGTTACCGCTCTGCGTAAAAAAGCGGGACACATGCTTCAGATCGAGGTCGAGGTGCGTAACTTTGACGAACTGAATGAGGCACTTGCGGTAAAGGCAGATGTTATTATGCTTGATAATATGAGCTGTGAGGATATGAAGAAAGCGGTAGAGATAACCGCAGGCAGAGCAAAGCTGGAAGCCAGCGGAAACGTAACGCTCGACAATATCCGTGACGTTGCGCTGACGGGCGTTGATATAATCAGCCTCGGTGCGCTTACTCACAGCGTGACAGCTTTTGATATTTCGATGAAGTGGAAGAAAAAAGCATGACCAACTGTGATTGTTGCGTAAACTATGTTTATGACGATGAGTACGACTGCTACACCTGCCTTGTAAATCTTGACGAGGACGAAATGCGCCGTTTTATAACGGGCGACAACTACAACTGTCCGTATTTCAGAAACGATGATGAATACGAGCTTGCAAGAAAGCAGTAACGCTGAAAGGAAAAGCTATGACAAAGATACCGAGAGGTGACAAATCATATATCGGAAAGACTGTCACTGTGACGGTTGACCGACCGATAGGCACGCATCACCCAAAGCACCCTGAGATAGTATATCCGATAAACTACGGCTATGTCGAGGGGCTTCTCGGCGGTGACGGCGAGGAACAGGACGTATATATTCTCGGTGTTGATAAACCGGTTGACAAGGCAGAGTGTGTTATCATTGCAACTGTTATGCGTACAGACGATAACGAGGACAAGTGGGTAGGAGTACCGTCTGAGCTTGTCGGCACGGAGCTTTGCTGTGAGTGCAATATAGTAAATGCCGTTCATTTTCAGGAGCAGTTCCACACCTCTGAGATATTCGCCTTATATGAAAAGACCTGCGGTGCGGTAATGTACACAGGAAGCGGCGATGACCGCAGATATTTTCTTATCAAGAACAACAGCGGTCATATCGGCTTTCCGAAGGGTCATATCGAGTACGGCGAAAATGAGCGTGAGACCGCTCTGCGTGAGGTTTTCGAGGAGTGCGGACTTGAAGCGGAATTAGATGAAGATTTCCGTGCGGAGTACACATTCCATACGCTTGACAATACTGAAAAGACAAGCGTATTCTTTGCAGGAAGGTTTGACAGGGATGCCGCCGTGAAGATTCAGCAGGAAGAGGTAATAGGCGACTGGCTGTTAAGCTACGGGGAGGCTATGAACA
>ENA-OWPL01001984-OWPL01001984.1-human-gut-metagenome-genome-assembly--contig:-NODE-1984-length-11043-cov-29.337550_pt1 | contig 11043 bp, 9 predicted proteins | sample MGYA00248263_ERZ651844 | MGnify/ENA primary metagenome ERZ651844 (study PRJEB26924, sample SAMEA4378256) | human gut metagenome | biome: human gut; feature: human-associated habitat; material: faeces... | reverse complement strand
AGGCATTCTTTTCTATCTGTTGTATCTCCTTATCCGTCACTGCCTCTTGCAATCTCGTGGTATAGAGCAATGCATACTGTGCACGGTATCGTTCCGTCACGATGGTTACGATGGCAAGCACCTCACCATCTTCATGCATTCCCTCCTTGGGCTTCAAGCGCACGGTATTGTTGATGGGCTGGTCTCCTGCTATCTTGTCGGTGGATATATCCACAAAGCGGATGGGTTCACTTGCCGTAATGACGGTAGTCACTTGCTCGTTCACGGTCAGCTGCTCCATTTCCTGGTAGGTGCAGGGCTGATAGCACTCCGCACTGGTCTGTTGTGCCATCATGGGTGTGGCTGTTATAGCGCACATCATCAATGTGCCAATGGTCTTCTTGATATTCATATTGATGTAATGTTTACTTTGTTGTGTTTAATGTTTACTTGCTCTTGGTATCTTTCGAGTTTATCAGATACACAAAGGTGCCATATTTCAGTTTCACCTTGTTCTTCTTGATTGCCTTTCCTATGGCATTGCTTGTTTTCTGATAGGCATTCTGCATGGTCTGCATGCCCCACTGCGAAAAACTGCTGCCAGTATTGGGGGTGTTCATATCCACATTGCCGGTTACGGCTCCGCTTACCACGTCTTTGCTGGTCTCTCGGAACTGGCTGCTTGGTACATACAAGCCTTCCATGCCGTCTGTGTCATAGAGTGACAGGTTGATTTTCACTATCTCATCGTCCACCAACACGCTTTTTACCGTGCCTTTCACTCGTTGCGAACTGAAACCGCTCATGGTGGCATACAGGTATGCGCCTTTCTTCACTATCATCTCACCGATTTCCACATCATCTAACAGTCGCAAGCGGACACGGCTTCCATCCACGGCTTTCACATTCTCGTCAATGATAGCCTTTATCATTGTCGGCTCTTTCTCGTTCACCGCCAAAGTGTTGAAATAGTCCGAGGATGTCTTCACCTTTTTCACCACCTCACTTGGCTTGTCATTCTCGTCTGCTTCCTTTCGGGCATTCTCATTCACCTTGATTTTGCCCTCAATGTTGATACCGCCCTTGGCTGTAGCTGTTGTTTCATCGGATGCAGTTGCTGAAGACGATGAGTTCTGTTGCGTGGCTTGCTGTCCCTTCAGCCTTGCTTCGGCAAGTGCCTTGTTCAGCTCTGCCAACGCCTCGTTCTCTCTTTGTCGCTCATGGGCTTCTTGCGCTTCTCTCGTTTTCTCCAGTTCAGCTTGCCTCTTGGCTTCGGCATCCAACTGTTGCAGTTCTGCATCCGAATACTTGCTTTGGTATTCTTCTTTTTCTTGCTCATTGTCTCGGTCTATATTTTCCACGGCACTATGGTCTTCTATCTTGCCGTAGGCGTTCAACATGTTCTCATACTTGCCACCAATACCGTCACCGCCCTTGATATGGGCTTGTGGAAGGTTCGGATTCAGATATTCCGTGGTCTGCATATTGGCATCCTTCTTCTCCGCCACCTTGGTATCAAAGAGGTCGAAGATAAAGTAGGAGGCACCAAGCAGTGGAAGATAGACAATCGCAGGTAGCATGTACTTGGGTTGTCTGAAATTGATTCTTTCTGTCAGCTTCATCGTTATTTGTCTTTATGAGGATGGCGTGCATCCTCATTGGTCCTTACTATGTTCTTTGCATTCCCCATATTCTGATGGCGAGCCTTTATCAGCGAGTCCTGTCTCTCCGTAGCAGTGCGTCGCTCTCCCTGATAGTGATAAGCTCTTGCCATGCGATAGATGTCTGAAACTGAAGCTCACACCCACAAAACCGAACACGATGACCAGGAACATTGTCTTATGCAAGTCGGCAAATTTCTGCACATGGGCTGCCGCCTTGTCAATTCTGCACATCCTGGCAAACTTTCTTCCAGCTCTCACGTCTCGCTCATAGCGTTCCTTGTATTTGGGGTCGTCCTTGTCGGGCATCTTCTCCCCAATGAGCATCTGCTTAAATCCTTTTGTGTTCATTGTTATTTCTTTTTTTACCTTTTTACTTCTTTACCCTTTTACCTTCAATAGTTGCTCTTCGTCTTCTGGTCAATATCCTTGTTGAGCAAGGTTCTCCAGTTCACTATCAGCAATCCATGTGGGTTGTTGTCAGTTCTCGGCACTCGTTTCAACTGTCCTGCCGTCACCAGTTCACGGGTCAGCACATTGGTTCTACGCTCGATGCGCTGTCTGCCGTAGTAGGTGAACTCCATCTTCTCCTTGTTGAACTTGATGCTGTCACAGAAGATACTGAACACGGCACTTGTTCCCATGATGTTGGAGTAGAAACCCTTTTCTTTCAGCGTATTGTACTGCGCCAGTCCTGTCTCATCCACCAGATACATGGCTTTCTCCATCGTGTATTTGATGTACTTGTCATCTGGTGCCAATGTGAAGAAATAATGATGGAACATCTCGATATGGCTCTTTGCTTCCACATCCAATGTCTCATCCATCGTCGTACGCTGCACCAAAATTGGTACGTTGCCGTCCAACACATAGATTTTGTTCTGTGCATCCACCACCATGTTCTTTGCCGTCCAGATGCTACTGATACTTATCAGCACGCATCCAACCAGAAACAGACTACAGATGATAGTCACCAACTTCACCTTATTCTCTAAATTCTTGATTACCATTGCTATTTTGCTATTATTTTATCTTTTTACTTTTTTGCCCTTATCAGTGCATCACATGGGCAAGTGTTCCCTGTGCCGACATTTTGGCTTGCTGTGCCACACCCTCACCGAAGTTTCTGGTAGAGAAGGCGGTATCGCCCTCAGGAATCATCCAAGCTGCCAAGTCTGGAACCAAATTCAGACACTTCAAAGCCACGATGCTTGCTGCCATCAGATACCCTGCCGAGAAGAACGAGTTCTGCAAATATGCCGCCATCGTCTGCTCACTGGCGGTGATAGCCGTCAGGTTCTCCACCTGTATGCAGAGCACGATGTCGAAGAGCAATAGCACGTAGAAGCCCACGAAGTAGAGGATATTATGGCGTAAAACAAAGTCGTAATAAATCAAAGAAAATACACGTTATCACATTGATACACAGATACTTCTTTGATTTGATTTCTTTTATTTCATTGACTGTTAAAAATCTATTTTTGGTGCATTTTTGTTGCACGTTTGTTACGCGAAACAAAATAATCTTTATAACTTTGACCTCAGAGAAACCCGAATGGGGGCATAAAATAGAAACAAATAAAAGCATATGACAGCATGGGAAGACAAAAGAAAGTATCAAAACCGAAAGAGCCAGTTCGCATTCGTCAGCGCAAGTTGAAGAATGGAAATATCAGCCTCTATCTCGACATTTATTCGGATGGTGTCAGAAAATACGAGTCACTGTCGCTCTACCTCGTTCCAGAGAAAGACCCGATTTCAAAAGACCAGAACAGACACGCTATGCAAGTGGCAAACAAGGTGAAGTCAGAAAGAATATTGGGGCTGCAGAACCGTGGCATCAAACAATGGGAGAAAATCAAGCAGGAGAATATGCCACTGCTGACTTGGCTCTGCAAATATGAGCAGTCGGACGGCAACTTTGCCAAATCCACATTGAAAGGCAGAAAGGAGATGCGCCACAAGATAGAACAGTACCTTGCCACGACTGGCGACATCAATATCTGTTTGTCAGAAATAGATGTTGATTTCTGCCGTGGCTTCGTGAAGTTTTTGAAAACGGCACATCATGGAGTGAAGAAAGACGCTACAGCTGTTATCAGTCAAGGTTGCGCACATCATCATCAAGCGGTATTCAATGGAGCGTTGAACAAGGCAGTGCGTGAGGGTATCATAGCAAGCAATCCAATGAAACTGTTGGATGCAAAGGAGAAGCATCAGCCAGCCGAAAGCGTAAGAGAATATCTGACCATTGACGAGCTGAAAGCCATTATGAAAGCGGACTGCGCCAACACGGAAGTAAAAAAGGCATTTATCTTCTCTTGCTTTGCAGGATTGCGCTTGGGTGATGTACGTGCGCTCACATGGAACAAGGTGTTTCTCGCATCTGACGGAAAGACAAAGTTTGTCCGCACGATCATGGAGAAGACAAACAAACTCGTCAATGTTCCATTATCAAAAGAAGCTCTGAACTGCCTTAATGAAAAGGAAGACCCGAACGAGCCGATATTCACTTTGCCAGGCACTCCAACGGTATGTCACGACATTCGTAAATGGATGCAAAATGCTGATATTAAAAAGCACATCTCGTTTCACTGCTCACGGCACACCTTCGCCACGATGATGCTGACACTTGGAGTTGACATCTATACAACAAGCAAATTATTGGGGCATAGCAATGTCTCTACAACACAGATATACAGTAAGATAGTGGACGAGAAAAAAGTGGAGGCGGTCAACAAGGTTGATAATCTATTTGATTAGCACTAATAAAAAAGGTAACTGAAAATGAGTATAGAGATAAGAACAAGAGTGTTAAAAAATGGCAGTCAGTCGCTATACCTTGACTGCTATGAGAATGGTAAAAGGGAATATGAGGCACTGCATTTGTACCTTGTTCCAGAGGTAAACGAAGACGCAAAGCGAGAGAACAAGAACGCCATGAAAAAGGCGGTCGCTATAAAGGCAGAAAGACTCCTTGGTGTTCGTAAGGAGGCAAAGTCTCCAGATGAAACAGCATTGAGAAAGTCATCGCCTGTTTTCTATGAATGGCTGCTTGATTATCACAAGGGATTGGTTGACAGCCAAGCGTATTCTCAGAACTACATCAAGAATGTATGGAAGCTGATAGCCATCATGCACCAATATATGAAATACAGTCATAAAAGTGGCATACGATTGATAGACTTCAATAAAAACGTATATGTGGGCTTCTTGAACTATATGAGGGACATCTATGTTTCGCCAAAGTCTCCAAGCAACCCTCAGAAGTTGGCACAGTCCACCATGCACCAAATGCAGACCACACTCAACACCATATTGAACAAGGCGGTCAGGAACGGTCTGATAAGTGCAAATCCTTTTGCTTCATTGGATATAAGGGAAAGGGTCAGCAAGGCAGAGAGTAATATCGTTGCATTGACAAAAGAAGAGGTCATGTCATTGGCTTCCGTTAAAACAGGCAGCCCTGCAACCAAACAATGTTATATGTTCTGTTGCTTTACAGGTTTAAGACATAGCGATATATCCAACTTAAAATGGAAGGATATTCGCCAAACTGATGCGGGATTGGCAATCTATCTGCCACGTATGCAGAAAACCAAGCACCCCATTCTGATACCATTAGGCAAAAAGGCATTGGAATGGTTGCCAGACAAGGAAGATAAAAGTGAAGATAGCCTTGTGTTCAACACACCGCAAATCTGCAACTGTGACAGAGCCTTGAAGCACATGGCAAAACGAGCAGGCATTACAAAGGTTCTCGGATTTCACACAAGTCGGCACACTTTTGGAACGTTGGCTATCCTCGCAGGATGTGACATCTTGACTGTGAGCAAACTATTGGGTCATAAAAGTGTTAAGACAACACAGATATATGCTTCCGTAGCCATGCAGATGAGAGCGGATGCCGTCAAGCGAGTGGAAAAAGTATTTGGAAATTAGGGAAGAAAAGAAAGGGAGTAAGGAGGATAAAATCTCTTTATTCCCTTATTTCGTTCTGATTTAGCTACAAAACCACAAAAACACTCGCATAATCACTAAATATAGCATAAAACGAGCGGTTTGATGAAATAAAAGTACTACATTTGCGTTATTATAGGAAATAAAGGTTTGAAAAATGAAGCTGAACAGAATAAAACTGGTTCTGGTTGAGAAAGAAGTCTCCCAAACCGAATTGGCAAAGAAACTCGGAAAAAGTTTCAGCACCATAAATGCCTATTGCAGTAACCGCAAGCAGCCATCATTGGAATTACTGAATGATATAGCCGATATTCTCTCTGTCAGTATGAAAGACCTCATAGTGGATAAATAAAATCGTATGACTATGGCAAAAGATGCAAAATCAGCGTTCTGCGAGGACAGCAGGGTGAAGTTCCCCACACTCATGCACCTAATGGGTATGGGTTTCAAGTATGTTTCCTTGAAAGGACTGAAAACAAAATATGTGGAGGCTCCTAAAACGGAGTTTGACCCACTAACGAACATTTTGACGGATTATTTTACAGATGCTTACTGCACCCTCAATCCTAAGGCGGAGAAAAAGGATGCAGAGGATATGCTTGTCAAAATACAAAAGTCATTGCAGAATGACGATTTGGGCAGACAGTTCTACAATGAAATACTGTTGAATACAGGAGAAAGGATTATAGATTTGTCTTCTCCTGCCAATTTCTATAGGAATAACACATTCCAAGTTACCACAGAAATGACTTGTGGCAGCAAGGACAGCGACAACTACCGTCCCGATATAACGATTTTTGTAAACGGTTTGCCATTGGCTTTCATTGAGGTAAAGAAAGAGAATAACCATAAAGGCATACAAGCGGAAACAGACCGCATGAAACAACGTTTTGTCAATCCGCAATACCGTCGCTTCTTGAATATCACACAGATAATGGTGTTCAGTAACGATATGGAATATGACAATAATGAGGTTACGCCAACTATCGGTGCTTTCTATGCCACTATCGGAAAGAAGAATACAAAGTACAACTGTTTCCGTGAGGAGGGACAGGATAGTTTCCCTACTGCACGGCATATTCACCAAGTAACGCCCGAAGAGGAAGAAGTCCTTTTGCGTGACAACAATGTGCCGCAATATAAGAACAGCAGTGAATACAAGACTAACTGTCTGGCAAATACTCCAACCAAGCGTATTTGTGACAGTCTGTTTTCTTTCAATCGTTTCCATTTTCTTTTGAAATATGGCATCGCATACGTTGACTATCCTAACGGGCTGCAAAAGCACATCATGCGCTATCCACAGTTGTTCGCCACAAAAGCTATAGAACGGCATTTGGAGGCTGGTAAAAACAAAGGTATCATTTGGCACACGCAAGGTAGCGGAAAGACTGCCTTATCATTCTATAATGTGAAATACCTGACAGATTATTATTCAGCAAAAGGGATTGTTCCGCAGTTCTTCTTTATCGTTGACCGCTTGGACTTGATGATACAAGCCCAAAGGGAGTTTTCGTATCGTGGTCTGAAAGTCAATTCCGTGCAGGATAAGGGGGCTTTTGCAAGTATAATAAGCAGCGGTTTGACCACTCAGAACAGAGAGGGTAAGCCTGAGATAACCGTAGTAAACATACAAAAGTTCTCCAACGATTCAAAGGCTTTGGCAAAAAATGCCTACAATGTACCTGTGCAGCGCATCTATTTCATAGACGAGGCACACCGCAATTACAGTCCAGACGGCAGTTTCCTTAAAAATCTCATATCCAGTGATACGAATGCCGTCAAGATAGCCCTAACAGGCACACCAATCATCAGCAAGGAGTATAACACTAAAGATATTTTCGGTGATTACATACACACCTATTTCTATAATGCGTCCATTGCTGACGGTTATACACGCCGACTGATACGTGAGGATATAGGCTCAAACTATAAAATCAAGTTGAAAGAGGCTTTGAACAGCATCCGTGTAAAGGTACACAGCGTAAAGGAAAGCGATGTGTATGCCCACCATGTGTATGTGCAACCGCTTCTTGATTATATCATAGAAGACTTGCGCACATTCCGCCAAAAGAACGAAGACAACACGTTGGGCGGTATGGTTGTGTGCAATAGCAAGGAACAGGCACAACTCATGTACCGACTATTTCTTGAAAAGTATGCCGATGAAAGCGAACTTGACAACGAAACGGACGAGGACGGTTCAATCGTGTACAAAAGTATCAGTGCTGGCGAAATGGAAGTCAAGAAAAAGCCTTGCAAGAAAGGTTGCTATCGTGCGGCACTTATCACATACGACAGTTTCGACAAGGAAACTCGTGCCAAGTGGATAGAACTGTTCAAGGATGGCAAAATTGACTTGCTTATTGTGTTCCAGATGCTTCAGACAGGCTTTGATGCTCCACGTTTGAAGAAATTGTATCTGCACCGTATGGTCAAGGAGCATAACTTGCTCCAGACATTGACACGTGTAAACCGCCCATACAAGGACATGAAGTATGGCTATGTGGTGGACTTCGCCAACATTGAGGAGGAATACAGCAAGACAAACAAGGAGTATCAAGAAGAACTTGAACATGAGGTTGGCAAAGACAATATACAGAACACCGATCGCTTGTTGGTGTCAATGGACGAAGCCAAGAAAAGGGTTGATGAAGCCAAGAAAGTGCTTGACAACTATGAACTGGGCAATCCCGAAATCTTCTCTCGCCAACTCAATTTGGAAGATGACAGAAATGTTGTCCGCACAGTCCTCAACTCTCTTGAAGATATGCGGAGTTTGCAGAACATGCTTACTTCGCAAGGCTCTAACGCTGACGAGGTTGTGGAAATCAGCGATATTCACAACTTGATAAAGGCAGCGAAGAACCGTCTTGACCTGTTGGGCTTCATAGACAATTCCGATGAGAACGCCAATGCAAAGCAACTGCTCAATATGGCATTGGAGAACATTGAGTTTTCTTTTGAAAAGCGTGGCGAAGGTGAGTTGGAGATACAGGAACAATACAAGCAGAGCGTGGAACACGCCAGACAGCAACTGAAAGCGTGTGTTGATACCGATGACCCAGAATATCGCTCTATCTTGGAAGAGTTCCTGCGCCTGTTCCGTAAAAAGGAAATGGAGTCACAGGAGGAGTTTAATATGCACAAAAAGGTGCAGAACGTGAATGACATTCTGCGTCGCATCAAGAAACTGAATGAACGTGACGCTTTGGAAGCCATCAAGTACAATGGTGATACCAAGTTTGTGCGTGTGGAGAAACGACTGAAAGAGAAGGACAAGGAAGAAACCGAACGCAAGGTTACGCCACGCAACTACGCATGGACGGAGGAAAAGGAGAAAATGACCATCATTCTGCTTGCCATCAAGGAAGATGTGGACGATGTGTATTTCCATAACCAATCCATCTTGGAAGTTCCAGAGTATTTCAAGAAGAACATCCTTACTTACGTCACACGCCATTTCAAGGAAGAAGCGGTAAAGACCGACCGTGAGGTGCGCAAGTATGTGAGTGAGATAATAAACAGAGAATATCAAATAGCAAGATAACAAACGAATGAAAAATATAGAAGAAATAAAAAATCAGACCTATGCGCTGATTGATGACTTGAAAAAGACTACCACAGAGAACGGACTCGCTGGTAGCGGTAACGAATATGTGGTTATTGTGGAGATTTTCCTCTACAAGTTCCTTAATGACAAGTTTATCTATGAGGCTAAAAAAGAAAATCCAGGACTGGCTAATGCCGAGGATTTCTTTGCAGCTATTGATGCCATGTCGGAAGATGATTATGAGGAGATGTGCGATTCCATGCTCGACACAATCATCTTGAAAAAGGAACATCTTATTCCGTTTCTTGCCAAGCGACAGAACGAGGATAAGTTTGCCGAGCTGTTCGATTCTACATTGGAGAGTATAGCAAGCGAAAACTCTGACATCTTCTATATCCTCAATGAGGACGAGACCAGAGTTTCCATTATGAAGCCTATATCTGATGTGGTTTCTGGTGGAACGAACAAGAAGAATGCCTTTTGCCGTTCGCTGATTGGTGATGTGGCAAGTTTCTCGTTTGAAAATGCCTTTGAAGCTGGCTATGATTTCTTCTCCACGATATTTGAATACCTTATAAAGGATTACAATGCCAATGGTGGTGGCAACTATGCCGAATACTATACGCCTCACGCTATTGCAGCTATCATGGCTCAACTGCTTGTTGATCCATCGGAAGATGTAAGGAGCGTGACTTGCTACGACCCATCGGCAGGTACAGGAACACTTGTTATCGCCTTGGCTCATGCCATTGGTGAGCAAAACTGCACAGTTTATACACAGGACATCAGCGATAAGTCATCAACAATGATGATGTTGAACCTTATCCTTAACAGCATGAGCCATTCTCTGACCCATGTCATACAGGGTAACACGCTAAAGCATCCCTTCCACAAGAATGAGGACGGCTCATTGCGCAAGTTCAACTATATTGTCAGCAATCCGCCTTTCAAGTTGGACTTCTCCGACTACCACAACGACTTGAAGACAGACAGTTACAAGGGACGTTTCTTTGCCGGTATACCAAACATTCCATCTAAGAACAAGAAGGGCATGGAGATTTACCTTTGCTTCTTCCAACATTTGCTTTACAGTCTGAAAGAAGACGGTAAGGCGGCTATTGTCGTGCCTACAGGTTTTATCACGGCTAAAAGTGGTATCGCTTTCAAGATACGTAAGCACTTGGTCGATGGCGAGAAGTCCATTCTGCGTGGTGTGGTAAGTATGCCAAGTAATATCTTTGCAAATACAGGCACCAATGTAAGTGTGGTGTTCATCGACAAATCTGGCGTAGATAAACCAGTACTCATTGATGCAAGCAAACTTGGTGAGACAATCAAAGAGAATGGAAACCAAAAGACAAAACTGCGCACAGAGGAGATACAGCAGATTGTCAACACATTCCGCAACAAGGAAGTGGTTGAAGACTTCTCAGTCACTCCAACTTTTGATGAGATAAAGGAGAAGGGCTACAGTTTCTCCGCTGGTCAGTATTTCGACATCAAGATTGACTATGTGGATATTACAGAAGATGAGTTCAACCGTCGTATGGATAATTTCAAGACCACGCTAAGACAACAATTCAACGAGAGTCACCGTTTAGAAGAAGAGATTCTGAAGCAGTTGGATTGTATCGGTTTCAATGAAAATGTAGGAAAGGAGAACAGCAATGAGTAACGAGATACAATTCCTGCTTTACAATATGCCAGATGCTGACGGCAAGGTGCAAGTGGTCATCAAGGGTGAAACGCTTTGGTGTACACAAAAGGCTATGGCTCAACTATTTGGCGTTGGTATTCCTGCTATTAGCAAGCATTTGAAGAATATCTTTGAAGAGGGTGAACTTGTTGCGGATTCAGTTATTTCCAAAATGGAAACAACTGCCGCTGATG
>ENA-OWPL01001981-OWPL01001981.1-human-gut-metagenome-genome-assembly--contig:-NODE-1981-length-11077-cov-5.215841_pt1 | contig 11077 bp, 9 predicted proteins | sample MGYA00248263_ERZ651844 | MGnify/ENA primary metagenome ERZ651844 (study PRJEB26924, sample SAMEA4378256) | human gut metagenome | biome: human gut; feature: human-associated habitat; material: faeces... | reverse complement strand
TGTCGGGTGAATCGGCGGCAAAATGAATCGGGTGTGTTGCGGGGCGGTACGTTCTGTCTGGGTAATATCCACTGAAAGTGGTGGTTATCATGATAAGCACCACCACTTTTCAGCAGGATTTGGAATAAAGAGTATCATGGAAGTGTAGGCGCGTCAAGATAGTTTTGGGGAATTCATTGCGGTAAAGCGGTAGAAGTAAGACTTATATAAGCAAAAGCACCGCCCCACTCTGGAAAATCCAGCGTGAGACGGTGTCAATGAAGGAGAAATGGAAAAATGTCAGGGTTTGATGGGATTTTATGCCTGTACCATCCGGGCAATTCTTTCCCGAACTTCCGCTTCTGGTACAACGCTTGTGATGCCGCCATGCTTTTGCGTAGAAAGGCTTGCGGCACAGCAGGCAAATGTTGTGATAGCAGTCAGTTCCTTTTTTGTTAAATCCGCAGGAGCCTTATTCAATTTCAGGAAGCAGCTCATAGCACTTCCGCCGAAAATATCCCCGGCACCGGTGGTATCCACGACATGGATCTCGGCAGGCGAAGCGATCTCGCCGGTGCAGTTCCGGTTTGCAAAATAGCATCCCTTCGGACCAAGCGTGACATACACAAGGCTGGCACCATATTCCGTCAGCAGTTTCTGTGCGCTTTCCTGCGGCGAAAGTCCTCAGAGAAAATCCACTTCCTCGTCGCTGATCTTGATGATGTCCGCCTGATGCAGACCCCATTCGATCTGCTCTTTGGCGGCAGCTTCAGCCTTGGCATCCAGTACCGGGGCAGTGGAGGTCAGTGCGTTGTACAATGCGTCCAGATGCGGATCTGCAAGGAAGTTGTCCAGTGTAACCAGCTGTGCCTGCGGGGCGCTCTTAGCGGCACGGTCAGCCAGAATGCGCTGGCAGACCACTACGTCCGCATCGGCAGGGATGGTGTCTACGCTGGTGTTGGTCACGGTCAGATCGGGGCGTTCGGCTTTGATGCGGTTGTGGAACTTGGTAGCACCCATGGCGCTGGAACCCATACCGGCATCGCAAGCAAAGACGATCTTGCGGATTTGACCGACATTTACGGCAGTAGGTTCAGGAACCTCGCCCTTAGCCTGTGCCTTCATCTCCTTCATTTCGTTCTGGGCATCGGTCAGGCTCTTGGCATGGCCGGAGGTTGCTTTCAGGATGATCGAGGACAGGATAAAGGAGACTGCACCAGCGATGATAACGCCCAGCAGGACGGTGAGGATGGAATCCCGGGGAGCCATTGCCATGTAGGCAATGAGGGAACCGGGAGAAGCAGGGCCGGACAGGCCTGCACTTGTCATGGAGTAGAACAGGATGGCGCAGAAGTTGCCTACGATGGGGGCGATAATGATCACGGGATTCATCAGGATGTAGGGAAAGTAAATCTCGTGGATGCCGCCCAGCAGGTGGATGATGACAGCACCGGGAGCGGATTGGCGGGTGGTGTCGTCCTTACAGAAGAAGCAGTAGGCCAGCAGGATGCCAAGGCCGGGGCCGGGGTTGGCATCCAGCATATACATGATGGAGCGACCGGTCTCAGCAGCCTGACTTGCACCGATGGGGCTGAAGATGCCGTGGTTGATGGCGTTGTTCAGGAACAGCACCTTGGCAGGCTCAATAAAGACGGACACCAGCGGCAGCAGGCTGTGCGCCACAAGGAAGTCCACACCGGCGGTCAACATGGTGAGGATGGCGGTCATGAACGGGCCGATGACGTAGTAGCCAAGGATGGCCAGCAGCATACCCAGAATGCCGAAGCAAAGCAGATCATTGCCGAAAAAGCGCTGGCGCTGCTGCGGCCGAATACCGCTCTGTTTCTGGACTCCGGCAGCACCACCACGGCGGTGGCGCGGTGCATCCCGGACCAGCCCATGCTGATCTACACCAGCGGCCTGCACTGCATTTTTTGTTATGGCTTGCTCTTCCGGTCTGCCGTGGCCGCAGCCAAGCGAAAGGGAGGATTCCACCTCGCCGCCCGGTTGGTGTCCTTAAAAGCCAAACGGGGCTTTCATTGCTCTGCTTCGCTGCGCAAACGCGAATTTCTATGCCGCGTTGCTTTACACTGCCAGAAATTTTCGGTATAATAAAGGGTAGAACAGAGCAAAACACCAAAGGAAGAGGTTTTTATGGAGACTGCGGGGTGCGATTCCAGCCGACCGCTGGCCGAACAGGTTGCACAGCGGATCAAGGACTACATTCTGGAAGAAAAACTGAAGAGCGGCGACAAGCTGCCCACTGAAACAGCGCTTGCCCGCGAGATGGGTGTGGCACGCAGTACTGTGCGCGAGGCCATCAAGCGGCTGGAGTCACAGAACATTCTGACCGTGCGCCACGGCGCGGGCTCTTTTGTGACCGACCAGCCCGGCCTGGCGGATGACCCGCTGGGGTTGGATTTCATTGAGGACAAGGAGCGTCTGGCCTTCGACCTGCTGGAGGTGCGTAACATCATCGAGCCGGCCATTGCCGCGCTGGCGGCGCGCCATGCCACCCCGGAGGACATCGCCGAGATGGAATCGCTGTACAACCTCATGGAATACCACATCCTGCATGGGCAGGACTATCTGGACGAGGATATGAAGTTCCACCGGACCATTGCCCGCGCCAGCGGCAATCTGGTGGCTCCCCAGCTGGCTCCCATCATCACGGCGTCGGTGGAGGTGTTCACCGAGGGCACCCACCGCACCCTGCTGCAGGAGACCCTGGACACCCACAAGGCAGTGCTGGAGGCCATCAAGTGCGGCGACAGCACCTGGGCCCGGGACGCCATGACCCTGCACCTTTCCCACAACCGCGACCTGTACCGGAAGATGCACCGCGCCCGCAGCGGTGAACCGCCCCTTGCTCCCAAAGTGCCGGAATGGGTGCTGCAGCTCAAGGAGCTGGCCAAGCCCGAAGAACCGGAAGAAAAAGAGTAAATCGAACGCAAACAGCCCGCATGACGGAGCACGATGCTCCTGCCATGCGGGCTGTTTTTCTGCGTTAACTCAGGCGGCGGGATGCATTACCACTCGGCAACGCTGCCGTCCTTGTGACGCCAGACGGGGTTCTTCCACTCGTGCGGGGTCTTGTTCTCCTCCAGCACCAGTTCCTTGTTGACGTCCACGCCCAGACCGGGACGGACGGGCAGCTGCACGCGGCCGTCTACGAACTTGAAGTCGTCCTGGTTCTTGACATAGTCCAGCACGCTCTTGCCCACGTTGTAGTGGATGCCGATGCTCTGCTCCTGGATCACGGCGTTGTAGCAGGTGGCGTCCACGTTCAGGCAGCTGGCCAGAGCGATGGGGCCCAGCGGGCAGTGGGGAGCCAGGGCAACGTCGTAGGCTTCGGCCATGGAGGCGATCTTCTTGACCTCGGTCAGGCCGCCGGCGTGGCTCAGGTCGGGCTGGATGATGTCCACGCCGCCGGCCTGCAGCAGGCGCTTGAAGTCATACTTGGTGAACAGACGCTCGCCGGTGGCAATGGGCACATTGCAGGCAGCGGCGATCTCCTTGAACACCTCCATGTTCTCGCACAGCACCGGCTCCTCGATGAACATGGGGTCGAACTCTTCCAGCTTCTTGGCCAGGACCTTTGCCATGGGCTTGTGCACACGGCCGTGGAAGTCGATGGCGATGCCGAAATACTTGCCGCAGCTCTCCCGGATGGCGGCCACGCGCTCCAGAACGGCGTCCACCTTGTCGTAGGTGTCGATCATCTGCAGCTCCTCGGTGGCGTTCATCTTGATGGCGGTAAAGCCGGCATTCTTGCGCTCCAGAGCAGCAGCGCCCACGTCGCTGGGGCGGTCGCCGCCGATCCAGCTGTACACGCGCATGTTGTCGCGGCAGGCACCGCCCATGAGCTGGTAGACCGGGGCGTTGAAGAACTTGCCCTTGATGTCCCACAGGGCCTGATCAATGCCGGCAATGGCGCTCATCAGCACGCCGCCGCCGCGGTAGAAACCGGCGCGGTACAGCACAGCGGAAAAGTCCTCAATGCGCATGGGGTCCTTGCCGATGAGGTAGGGCTTCATCTCCTGCACGCAGGCCAGAACGGTGGCGCAGTGGCCTTCCAGCACGGGCTCGCCCCAGCCGGTCAGGCCCTCGTCGGTCACGATCTCAACAAAGCCCCAGCGGGGACGGACGGTATAGGTGTTGACTTCAACGATCTTCATGGGAAATTATCCTTTCTCTTGTATTGCAGAAGGTTTCAATGGGTTCAGGTTCAGCGCTGGATCTGGTCCACCATGCCGCGGACGTAGGCGGCGCAGGCTTCCCAGTCGTTGGCGGCCACGGCGTCCTTGGGCATCAGGCTGGAGGCCAGGCCCACGCTGATGCAGCCGGCGTCAAAGAACTCGCGGATGTTGGCGGGGCTCACGCCGCCGATGGCCATGTAGTTGGTGCCGTCAAAGGGGCCCTGCAGGTCCTTGACGTAGTGGCGGGGCATGCTGCCGGCCGGGAACAGCTTCATGGTCTTGTAGCCGAACTGCAGGCTGGTGGCCACGTCGGTGGGGGTCAGCACGCCGGGCAGCAGGGCGATGTCGTTCTCGGCGCAGTAGCTGAACACATCCAGCGGAGTGCCGGGGGTCAGAAGGAACTGTGCACCGGCGTCCAGAGCGGCTTTGCAGCGCTCCACGGTGATGGCGGTGCCGGCACCCACGGTGCAGCGGTCCCCGAAATGGGTGCGCAGCATCGTGATCTGCTCCAGGGCGTGGGGGCTATTCAGTGCCACCTCAAAGAAGGGGGCACCGCCCTGCACGGCGGCCTCGGCGTAATCAATGGTCTTTTCCAGCGGAACGTTGCGCAGGATGGCCAGCAGCGGATGCTTGGAAACCAGATCGTAAGTGTCCATACAAAAAACTCCTTTCGGCAAAAAATGAAACCGATGGTTTCAGCGGATCAGCGGTAGGTGATGGCAGCGCCGGTGAGGGCAGCTTCCATCTGGGCGGCGTCGGGGTAGCCCTCCACGTCGCCCGGGGTCTGGGTGGCCAGGGCGCCGCAGATGGCACCCATGCGGCCTGCGGTGACCACATCGCGGCCCTGCAGGATGCCGGCCAGGAAGCCGGCATTGAAGCCGTCACCGGCGCCGATGGGCTCAATGGGCTTACAGGGGTAGGGCGGCAGCTTTTCGCGGGTGGTCTTGTCGGCCACCCAGGCACCGTTGCCGCCGTCCTTGATGGCCACATACTGTGCGCAGCCGTCGCGGAACAGAAGATCGAAGATGGCATCCGGGTCGCGCAGGCCGAACAGGGCGTCGGCCTCGTCCAGGCCCAGCAGCACGATCTCGCTCTGCAGGGTCAGCTCCCGGATCAGGGGGGCGTAGTCCTGCCCACGCCAAAGCTTGCGGCGGATGTTGGGGTCAAAGCTGATGGCAACGCCTTTCTCCTTGGCCAGAGAAAAGGCGGCTTTGGTCATGGCCAGGCAGCTCTCGCTCAGCACGGGGGTGATGCCGCTCATGTGCAGCACCTTCACGCCGTCCAGCAGGGCGGGGGTCACATCCTCGGGGCACAGGTGGCTGGCGGCGCTGTTCTCACGGTAGTAGAACACTTTGGTCTCGCCCACGCCGGTCTCCTTGAACATGATGCCGGTGCGGTGGTCGGGGTCGTAGATGACGCGGGAACAGTCCACGCCCTCGGCACGGAGCTGATTGCGGATGAAGCAGCCAAACTCGTCGGTGCCCAGGCGGCTGACCCAGGCGGCCTCCAGGCCCAGCTTTGCCAGACCCACGGCTACATTGCTCTCGGCACCGGCGGTGCGGATGCCGAAGTTCTGCACATAGCGCAGGGCACCCACGCTGTCCGGGGTGAAGGCGGCCATGGTCTCGCCGATGGTGATCAACTGAGGCATAAATAACACTCCTTTTTCTACAGGGTTTCAGAATTGCAGTTCCACGCAGCACAGGAGCCGCTCGATCTGACGCCGGGCTTCGTCCAGCGCCTGCCGGGCGCTGGCGGCGGCAGCGTCGTTGTAGCGCTCCAGCGGGAAGGCAACGCTCAGCGCGGCCACCACTTTGCCGCTTTTGCGCAGCGGCACGCCGATGCAGCGGATGCCCCGGGTGCTCTCCTCACACTCGTAGGCAAAGCCGCTGGCCCGGATCTCGGCCAGCTGGTCGGCCAGGAGGCGAAAGTCGGTGATGGTGTGCTCGGTCAGCGGGTACAGGCCGTCGTAATACAGGGCCTTGAGCTGGGGCAGCTGGTAGTCGGCCAGCAGAGCCTTGCCCACGCCGGTGGCGTAGGCCGGCAGGCTGCGGCCCTCCACCGTGACGGTACGGCTGCGCAGCGGGGTCTCCACCTTTTTGAGGTAATAGACATCCCCGTTTTTCAGGCTGCCGAGGTGGCATGTCTCGTGGCAGACCGACACGATGTCGTGCATCAGGCGGTAGATCTCCCGCAGGGCGCTGGCTTCGTCCAGATAGGTGTTTCCAATGCGGAACGCCATGCGGCCGATGCGGTAGTGATGATCCTGGTCGTCCAGGGTCAGGTAGCCGCGGGCCAGCAGGGTGTGCAGCAGCGGGGAGATGCTGCCTTTGGCAATGCCCAGCTGCTGCGACAGCTGGGTCAGGGTGTAACCGCTGCCGTTCAGGCTGCACAGCTCCAGAATATCCAGCGCGCGTGCCAGTGAACGGTGGGCATCTCCGGAAGGCATGGGTCTCACTTCCTTTCCTTATATATAGGGCCTCTGAGAGGCATTCGGACCAGGTCGGGAAAACGACGAAAGTGCTCCGATGTGTTCCGCACAGGAATCCTGAAAACACCGGACGTGTTCGGATATCGGGCTGTATTGAGACTTATGTTCCGATATCCGAACAAAAATTGCGCGCTTTCTGGTTCGGACGGCTGAAAACTGCAGGCCGTCCGCCCTTTTTTCGGCGGCCGGAGCGCCGCCGATCGTTGCCTTTTGCACGGGATGCAGACGCTTTTGGGGCCTGCGATGGCATTGTCGGACAACTTAATGAATTGCAAACGATTAAAAATAAGCGTAACATCATTTCTTTTGAAAGGAACTTGGATTTTTTTTCTGTAAATCCCAGCTCCAATTTCAGTATACGACACCGGAAAATAGACTGCAAGGGGCAGTTTGTTTTTCGTGGAAATGACATAATTATGAACAGGAAAACTATAAAATACGCCAAAAATGGTTCTTTTTGAAGAAAATGTTAAAAATCTATTGACGGATGATGCAAAAATTGGTACATTTATTTCAGCAAGGTTGTTGTCGGACAACGACCCCACGGTGCCGGCCCGCAGCGGGGAAATGTCTGACAGCCACATCGGCCCGAGCGGACCCTGCGCTGGGCTGAGGAAAATGTTTCTAAGGAGGAAATGAAACTATGTTGGATCCCAAATACATCCCATTGTTTATCGGCGGCTTTATTGCATGGATCTGCTTTATGATCTTTGTGGGCTGGATCACCAGCCGCGGCAAGAATGAGGGCAGCAGCTTCCTGACCGGCGGCGGCAACCTCGGCTTCTTCCTGATCTTCTGCACCGTGGGTGCTACGATGATCGGCACCGGTTCTTCCATGGGCGCCATCGGCAACGGCTTCAACCACGGCTGGGGCGGCGCCATCTACGGCCTGGGCGCATCGGCAGGTATCCTTTCCATGCTGCTGTTCACCAAGGCAAAGAACAAGGGCTTCCTGACCATGTCTGAGGAAGCTCAGTACTACTACGGCGGCAAAAAGATCATCCGCCAGGTCATGGGCTTTATGATGTTCGTCATCGAGATCATCTGGCTGGGCAACCACCTGAACGGCGGTGCCAAGTACCTGGCTTACGTCACCCAGCTGCCGGACGTTACCTGTAAGATCATCACCGTTCTGGGCTTCGGCATCTACGTGTTCATCGGCGGCTACATGGCCGTTGTTACCACCGACGCTGTCCAGTTCATCGCCATCCTCATCGGCTTCCTGACCATCGCTGTCCGTGCCATCCCCCTGGCAGGCGGCTACCAGAACGTGGTGGATACCTTCACCGCTGCTGGCAAGCCCGGCGCAATGACCTTCTACGGCCTGGGCTCCTACGGTGTCATGGCTGCCATAGCACTGGTGTTGTCCACAGCCATGGGCGTTATCGGTACCCCCACCCATCGTACCCGTATCTACACCTCCAAGGACGAAAAGACTGCTCGCAAGGCCTTCCTGGGCCAGGGCATCCTGCTGTTCGGCTGGAGCTTTGTTACCGCCATCATCGGCATGAGCTGCTTCACTATCGCCACCATGAATGGTGACACCCTGGCCAGCGGCGACTACGCCTTTGCTTACATGGCTACCAACGCACTGCCCCCGGTCATCGGCATGCTGTTCATGATCTGCGGCCTGTCTGCTACCATGTCCTCCGGTGACTCCGACGCCATCTCCGGTGTTACCATCCTGCTCACCGACGTGTACCCCAGCATCACCGGCAAGACCATCCAGGAAAAGGATTACGCCAAGGTCAGCCGTGTCGCTCTGATCTGCACCCTGGGCGCTGCCTTCTTCATCACCCTGTTCGTCAACGACGTTATCGGCTACATCTCCACCATCGTGGGCGCCTTCCTGCCCGGCGTCGCAGTCGCAATGCTGCTGGGCCGCTTCTGGAAGCGTGTCAACTGGCAGGGCGGTCTGGCCTGCATCGGCTCCGGCACTCTGCTGGGCGTGCTGATCCTGGTGCTGCCTTCCTTCAAGAACTGGATCAACGCCACCATGGGTGGTCCGGCTGTGCCTGCTACCATCATTTCTCTGGTGTTCGGCATTGTGGTCTCTCTCATGTTCCCTGCTGACACCACTCCCGACGATGTGCGCCTGAAGCACGTTATGGACGACCGCCGCGGCACTGTCGTGGAAAAGGTCGCTGCTGCTGAGGCTGCTGCTGAGGAAGAAGAAGATCTGTAAGACCGATTGAGCCGGCAAACTGTAAATCTGTTTCTCCGAAAGGGGCGAGGGCATACGCCCTTGCCCCTTTCATCGTTTGCGGCAGGGTCGCCTTGCCGCAGGGCAAATTCATAGCAAGAGGGAACTTATCATGAAACGTATTTTGATCCAGAACGGCACCCTATACGACGGCCTGGGGGGCCAGCCCTACCAGGCAGACCTGCTGGTGCAGGACGACCGTATTGCTCAGATCGCTCCGGGCATCACGGAACCGGCAGACCAGGTCATCGACGCCACCGGCAAGGCGGTGACCCCGGGGTTTGTGGATATCCACCGTCACCACGACGCAAAGCCCCTCAACGACCCGCACTTTGGCGAGGTGGAGCTGGCCCAGGGCATCACCACGGCGGTGGCCGGCAACTGCGGCATCAGCATGACCCCGCGCCCGGAATCGGACGAGGCGGCAAAGGAGTATTATTCCTTTGAAGAAGCCGTCATGGGCCCCATCGGCCTGGACGGCCCCCACACCTACCGTGATTATCTGGCTGCCCTGCACAAGACCGCGCTGCCCCTGAATGTTGCCGCCATGATCGGCACCGGCACCGTCAAGATCTGCGTCAAGGGCTTTGCCGACACTCCCTACACCCAGCAGGAGCTGGACGACGCCCGTGCTCTGATCGAGGACGCCATGGCCGCCGGTGCTCCCGGTGTGTCGCTGGGCATCATGTACCTGCCGGAGTGCTACTCCTCCACCGATGAATTTGCCTACATCCTGGAGCCGGTGGGCCGGTACCACCGGGTGATCACCACCCACATCCGCGGTGAGGGCGACAGCATGGTGCAGAGCGTGCGCGAGGTGATCGAGATCGCCCGCCGCGTGGGCTGTGCCCTGGAGATCAGCCACTTCAAGAGCTGCGGCATGAAGAACTGGGGTAAGGACATCCACACTGCCATTGCCGACATCGAAGCCGCCCGCGCCGAGGGCATGGACGTGACCGTGGACTTCTACCCCTACGAGGGCGGCAGCACAGCCCTGACCACCATGCTGCCCCCGGTGTTCGTGGCCGGCAACATGACCCGTGCACTGGAAAAACTGGGCACCCCCGAAGGTGTGGAGGAGTTCCGCCGTACCAGCAGCGTGTTGTACGATGACTGGGACAACTTCTGCATCACGCTGGGCTGGGACCGCATCATCATCAGCGGCGTGGTCTGCCCCGAAAACGAGAAGTTCCTGGGCATGCGGGTGACGGAGGCTGCCGAGAAATTCGGCTTTGAGGACGCCGCTGCACTGGCCGCCTACCTGATGCACAGCGAGGACGGTAAGACTGCCATCATCAATATGTCCATGAGCCAGGATGATATTGATACGGTGGCACGTCTGCCCTGGTCCAATATCATTTCCGATGCCATCTATGCCAAGACCGACACGCCCCACCCCCGCATGTTCGGTGCCTTCCCCAAGGTGCTGCGGGAGTATGTGGCCGAGCGCGGCATCTACACGATGCAGGAGGCCATCCGCCGGATGACCAGCCAGCCCGCCGCAAGAATGGGATTGGTCGGACGAGGGAGCTTGCAGAAAGGCAATTATGCTGATATACTGGTATTCGATCCGAAGAAGTTCACGGATCATGCCACCTTCACGAATCCTGCCCAGAAGGCCACCGGTCTGGACTGGTGCATCGTCAACGGCCAGGTCGCCATTGACCACGACCGGCGCACCACGACCGGTGCCGGTATGGTGCTGACGGTGTAAGGAGCTGCCATGTCGATCGCGATTCTTCTGCAGCAGATCCTGATCATCTTTCTGGAGATCGGCACCGGCGCGGCCATCACCAAGCTGGGCATCATGGATGACAGGAACAGCAAGTTCCTGTCCAACCTGGTCATGTCGGTCACCCTGCCCTGCACCCTGCTGGCCAGTGCCAGCATCGACGGCGGCCGCGAGGCCGTGGCCGGCAGCCTGTTCGTCTGCATCGCCGGCGAGCGCGTGGACGGCCATGACTATGCCGCCCGTGCCGTGGAGCAGGGCGCTGTGGCCGTGCTGGCTTCCCGCCCGCTGGAAGGCCTGTCCGTGCCTGTCTTGCTGGTCCAGGATACGGTGCGCGCCCTGGGCGCCGTGGCCGCCCTCTGGCGCGGCAAGTCCTCTGCCCGGGTGGTGGGCATCACCGAGGAAGATCTGGAGGACATCATGAACATCCGCCAGCGCATCGAGGGGCTTGCCGCCTACTACGCAACGAAGAACAT
>ENA-OWPL01001979-OWPL01001979.1-human-gut-metagenome-genome-assembly--contig:-NODE-1979-length-11082-cov-2.816360_pt1 | contig 11082 bp, 6 predicted proteins | sample MGYA00248263_ERZ651844 | MGnify/ENA primary metagenome ERZ651844 (study PRJEB26924, sample SAMEA4378256) | human gut metagenome | biome: human gut; feature: human-associated habitat; material: faeces... | reverse complement strand
AGATGGTCTTCTCATCAATCGTCAGATCCAGTTTGCTTGACATAATGGCAAGCACAATTCCCAGATCAATTGCCGGTTCATTCATACGGATTCCACCCGCGATATTTACATAAGCATCACAATCCGACAACTGCATTCCAATACGTTTTTCCAAAACTGCCATCAGCAGATTCACGCGGTTAAAATCCGTTCCAGTCGCAGTTCTCCTCGGATTGTTGAAATAGCTGTGACAGATCAGCGCCTGAATTTCCAAAAGAATCGGACGGGTACCCTCGATGGAACATGCCACGACAGAACCGGAAGCATCCTTTGGTTTGCCGCTGAGCATATACTCGGACGGATTCTCCACCTCAACCAGTCCCTCTGTGCGCATCTCAAAAACACCGATCTCGTTCGTGGAGCCAAAACGGTTCTTCACGCCACGCAGAATCCGGTAGCTTTCATGACGGTCTCCTTCAAAATAAAGAACCGTATCCACCATATGTTCCAGTACACGTGGACCTGCCACGACCCCTTCCTTTGTCACATGCCCGACAATAAAGATCGAGATATCCATTCCTTTTGCGATCTGCATAAGAACACCTGTAGACTCACGCACCTGTGACACGCTGCCAGGCGCCGAGGAAACGTTTTCGTTATACATGGTCTGGATACTGTCGATCACCACAATCTGTGGCTTATTCCGTTCAATTACCGTGCGTATGGTGTCCAGACTGGTCTCACACAACAGTTCCAGATGATCACTGAACGTGCCAATCCGCTCTGCACGCAGTTTGATCTGCTGCAGGGACTCTTCCCCGGACACATACAGTACCGAAAGATTCTGCCCGGACAGATTCCGGCAGACTTGTAATAAAAGCGTTGATTTACCAATTCCCGGATCTCCTCCAACCAGAACGAGGGAGCCTTTTACAACTCCCCCGCCCAATACACGATCCAGCTCCGGCATGGATGTGGAAATCCGCTCCTCATCCGATGTCTTTATTGCAGAAAGCGGAACAGGTTTCGCTTCTGTCGCTGGTTTTATTTTTCCGGAAGTACTGAGTGCTTTCCGATCCACCAGTTCCTCTACGAACGTGTTCCACTCTCTGCATGCCGGACACTGGCCCATCCATTTGGATGATTCATATCCGCAATTCTGGCAAAAAAACGCACTGGTTTTTGCTTTTGCCATATGTTATCTCTTTTCTACGCGGATTGCTACCGCATCTGCTCCTTCTAATTCTACGCTCAGGCTTAATTTGCCTCCAAGATTGGTCTTCATTGTTCCTGCAGACTTGCCATCGATATCAATCTCGTACTCTGTCTCTTCTGCCAGCTCCAATGTGATCTGTGCATCTTCCGGTCCCTCTACCGTAAAGCTGACAGTATTCTCATCCTCTGTAAAATTGGTGACAGCTGTACCCGGTACAGATTCATATACAAACAGTCCGTTACGCTCCAGCTTTGTAATTTCCTTGAACGTCTTTACTTTGTATTTATCTCCATGAAATTCGTAGTTATCAAGCTTTGCTTTCGCTCCCAGAGTGTAATCGCCGAAACTAAGGGTTCCGTTTCCTTCCGTACGAATTAATTCACTGATTGCAGCCATGATTTTTCCTCCTGTGTGGTTGATTATTTGGTTCTTAAATTATATCACTTTTTATCTTTTGATACAATGATTTCCTTGTTCTTCGTCGTCACGATCACACGGTCCCCGGTATGGATTTCTCCACGGATCAGTGCGTCTGCCAAACGGTCTTCCACCTCATCCTGCAGTTTTCTGCGCAGAGGTCTGGCACCGTATTTGCGGTCATAAGCTTTTTCAACAATAGATTCCTTTGCAGCTTCCCGTACCACCAGATCGATCTGCAACTGTTCCTTACAGCGTTTCTGTAAATCACGCACCATAATACCGATGATTTTTTTCATATCGTCTTTGTTCAACGCACGGAATACAATTGTCTCATCAATACGGTTTAAAAACTCCGGTTTAAAAATACGTTTGACTTCTTCCATCACGCTGGCTTTCATCCGCTCGTGATCCTGCTTTTCATCTTCTTTTGCACCAAAGCCAAGCTTCTTCGGCTCGATGATCGACTGTGCGCCCGCATTACTGGTCATGATGATAATGGTATTCTTGAAATCTACTTTGCGTCCCTGGGAATCTGTAATATGCCCGTCATCCAGCACCTGAAGTAAGATGTTAAACACATCCGGATGGGCTTTTTCAATTTCATCAAACAAAATCACAGAAAACGGATTTCTGCGGACTTTTTCCGAAAGCTGTCCTCCATCTTCATGGCCCACATATCCTGGCGGGGAACCAATCATTTTGGATACACTGTGCTTTTCCATATACTCCGACATATCTACCCGGATCATGGATTCCTCGTTGCCAAACACAGCCTCTGCCAGTGCTTTGGAAACTTCCGTCTTTCCGACACCGGTTGGTCCCAAAAACAGGAACGAACCGATCGGACGCTTCGGGTCTTTGAGTCCCACGCGACCACGGCGGACAGCCTTGGAAACTGCAGATACCGCTTCTTCCTGTCCAATCACGCGCTTGTGCAGTGTTTCTTCCAGTTTCTGCAGACGGGATGCCTCGCTTTCTGTCAGACGGCTGACCGGAATCTTTGTCCATCCAGCCACCACATCGGCAACCTCATTTTCGCCCACCACCGGAACTTTGTTTTTGGATACGCGGCGGTTCTTTTTTTCGAGTTTTTCCCTGGATGCCTGCAGGTTCTCCCGTGTCTCTTTCCATGTGCGGGCTTTCTCGATATCTCCCTCCTGCAGCGCATGTTCCATATCCAGTTCCGTCTGATGGATCTCGCGGTTTAACTGCATCATATCGTCAGAACCGTGCATCATTCCCAGCCGCGCCTTAGCAGCTGCCTCATCCATCAGATCAATCGCCTTATCCGGCAGAAAACGGTCATTGACATAACGGGCAGATAAACGCACGGATGCTTCCACTCCCTCATCCGTAATCTGCACATGATGATGCTTTTCATACAGCTTTCGCAGCCCTTTTAAAATCTCAATGGATTCTTCCTCTGTCGGTTCCTCCACCTGTACCGGCTGGAACCGCCGCTCGAGTGCTGCGTCTTTTTCAATATACTTGCGATACTCTTCGATCGTGGTTGCACCGATCACCTGCACATCTCCGCGTGCAAGTGCCGGTTTTAAAATATTGGACGCATCCAGTGCACCTTCTGCTCCACCTGCGCCAATAATCGTGTGCAGTTCATCAATAAACAGCAGCACGTTCCCAGCCGTTTCCACTTCATTTATCACTTTTTTAATACGGTCTTCAAATTCCCCGCGGTATTTGGATTTTGCAACGAGTCCGGACATGTCCAGAGATACCAGACGTTTATCTGCCACAATATCCGGTACGTTTCCGTTTACCAGACTCTGTGCAATTCCTTCAACGATCGCTGTCTTACCGACACCCGGCTCTCCGATCAGACACGGATTATTTTTGCCTCTGCGGCACAGGATCTGGATCACCCGTTCGGTTTCCTTTTCCCTGCCAATTACCGGGTCTAACCGTCCGGCCCGCGCCATAGCTGTCAGATCGCGGGAATACTGATCGAGCGTAGGGGTAAGTGTTGCCTCCTCATTTCTTCCACGCTGGATTTCTTCCCGGTACTGTGCCGGGTCCTCTCCCATCGCAGCAAGAATATCCACAAAAAGTTTCTGTGGGTTGGCTCCCATTGTATTTAAAAGCCGGGAAGCTGCACAATCCCCCTCTTTTATGATGGCAAGCAGCAGGTGTTCGGTTCCGATCCGTTCACTGTCAAAACGGTCTGCCATCTCCCTGGCACGATCCAGCACCATCTGGGTACGCGGAGAATATCCGTCACGGTCTGCCACCGTCACCTCATCACCTGCCGCAACCAGTTCATCAATCAGCTTAAGCAGCGCTTCCAGTTCCACATTATTGGCTGTCAGTACTTCTGCTGCTACACCGGTTCCTTCCTTGAGCAGCCCCGCCAGAATATGTTCGGTTCCGACATAGTTGCAGCCGGACGAACGGGAAAGGCGGTTCGCATAATTCAGAGCTTTTTTCGCCTTATCTGTATATGGAATCAAAATTTATACCTCCTGTTACAATTCTACAAATCAATAAATTCGATATCGTCATCGGTATCTTTTTTGGTTGTTTTCTTCTTTCTTCCGAGCATGGAGCTTCGAACTTCTTCTGCCAGTTCTTTCTGCAGCATGATATCTTCATCATCTGCATCCCGGTAATGGTCCTCCCGCTCTTTTTCCCTGTCATCGGTATCTTCTTCCGGATCATCCAGGTCATCCTCCAGATTATCGTCCAGATCATCCTCCATACCCTCTAACAGTTTATGCATAAATCCGCCTTTTTTGCGGAATGTTTCCTTTCCGTAACGCTTGGATATCCCGGTGTCATCCGGATCATCCGTTTCATACAGTTTTTCATCGTCCGGATCATCGTAATCCTCATCGTCGTCATCATCATCATCGTCATAAAAATCATCATAAGGATCGTCATCATCTTTTTTTCTTTTGACGATCAGAACCACTATGATAATCAGAAGAATCAGTACAACCACAACGAACGCACAGAGAATCAGCCGCATCTGGCTTTCCGTACTCTGGAACAGGCCCGTTTCCCCTTCCTGGGTAGAAGCTTCTGCAGATGCTGTCTCTTCCCCTATGGTATGCTTATACTGGTTATAGTTCATACATACAAACGGATAAATTTCTTCCGGATCATCCAGATCCAGCATATACAAAGCACCGTTTTGTCCGTTTTCATCCACCAGATACAAAAGTCTCAGCGGTGTGTCTATTCCGTCTTTGCGCATGCACGGATACTGATTTTCCCACAAAGTCACTGTATCTTTGACAAAGCCATCCAAAACATAGCGATCCGGAATACTGTCTGTCAGATAGAGATTTGTTCCGTCAATCGTAAAATACTGCTGCCCGTCTGCCGGAGCCTGTGTCTCTCCTTTTTGCTGTGTATCCTGTGATTCCTGCTGCGCAGCTCCTCTGGTCACCTGAATGGTATAGGTCTTTTTCACACCATTTTCCGCCTGCACGACGATCTGTACTTTATTTACACCGGTTTTCAGTTTGTCTGCCCCACTGACCGAGATCACAGATGCCTTAGCATCATTTGGCTGTGCGCTGACTGCCAGAGATGTCACCTGATCTCCCACTTTTGCCTGATATTCGGTAACTTTCGACTGAAATTCCGGAGAAAGGGTTCCTTCGGAAATCGTCAGGGATGCCAGCGTATTGTCTTTTGATTTGTCATCTGCTGCCGCTGCCGAATTTTCAACAGCTACAGATACACTTGCACCTCCCACATCCACGCGGTCCCCTTCCTGATTGCCCGCAGATGGTGCGGATGCGGCAAAACTTGCAGTTCCCGCCGCATCTGCTTTAAATTTAACAGTTCCGTTTGCACGTTTGTTTCCGGAACCGTAACTCCCCAGAGTCATAGAAACCGTGCCTGCATTTACACTGGTTTCCGCTGTTGCTGACTGATAAGTAAAAAGATCTTTGGAATATGTCAGATTTACCGTTCCCGTCACCCCTGCCGGAAGTGTCACTGTCACTGCCAGAGTATCTCCTATTTTCACGGATCTGGCGCTTAAAGCAATGATCATGCTCTCCGCCTGTGCATGCACATCCGGTGTCATGATACAACTGATCAGAAATACCAGTGCTAGTACCACTCCCAGTATCCGTTTTCCTTTTGCTTTGCTTTTTTGTCTCATATGTTCTGCCTTTCTTTTACTGCCCAATGGTGATCTTCCCCTGAAGATGTTTGTTCAGATATACCAGGTCAAGCACATTGACCCCATCTTTTTTGCGGTTTGTATCTGCGGCCTTAAGATAACATCCGGTAAGCTTTTGGGTACCATTCAGATGCCTGTTCAAACGGTTCAGATCTGTTTTGTTGATCTTTCCATCTCCGTTTACATCTCCATAAATCACAAGCGTATAGGAAGAAATTTTCTTGTTTTTGCTGTCATACACCTGCAGAACATTGCCGGTTGAAACGATTCCGGTAACACTCTTTTTGGATGCACTGAACAGTTTGACCGTTCCCGCGGTCACTTTAAGTTTTTTCAAAAATGTTGCCGCCTTTGTTCCCGGCGCAATCCCCGTAACCATTTTGTTTTTCAACTGATATGTTTTCGAAGTCACGGAAGTCTTCTCGGTCTCTGCCACTGCACCAGCTTTCTTTACAATGGTAAGCGTATAGGTTTTGGATGCTCCGCTCTCCGATTTGCAGGTAACTTTACACGTATTGGTTCCCGTCTGAAGTTTTTTGGTGCCGGTTCCCGTCACAGAAGATTTCGCAGCTACCGGTGATGCACTTATGGTAACGGAAGAAACTTTGCTGTCCACGACGAGGGAATACGAAGTCGTGTCCCCGCGAAATGCCGGTGTCAGTGTCTGTCCGGTTACGCTTAGCGTTTTCAGGTAGTTATTCGGATTTCCACTGGCTGTAAATGTCACTGCAGATGCCGGCATGCCGGAATAGACCGGAATACGGAATACAAATGCCTGCTGCTTGTCCGCATACCCCTGTCCAAGTTTTCTGCCCTCATTGTAAGCAGCCGCAAGGTTTGCCATATACTGGTGGCTGTACAGATTCTTCTGATTCACCACATTAAACTTCTGGAAATACAAGGTATCCTGACCCACGCCAATGTAGTTTTTCGCCAGAATTTTTGCTCCTCCTTCAAGTGCTGCATACCGGGTATTCCATCCCGCTTTTTTTGCATATGCCAGTCCGTTTTTGATGACCAGTGTGGAGGTAATGCCCGCTGCCCCCACATTAAAATAGTTATAGTATCCCTCATATCCGCTGTAAGTTCCCGAAATCAGTGAACTGGTTCCTTTCAGTCCCTGCTCCTGGCGCACTCTCGATGCAAGATGATACGGGCTGACCCCGGTTTCCTCACCGATATCCATAAATGCCTGCGCATAATCCAGCGCAGATCCATCACTGTCCTCAACCGTATTCTCCATAAAGGTTCCTTTCAGAATAGAAGAAACTCCCTGCTTGGTCTGCACCTTGCTGAAACTTAAACTTTCAAATTGAAAAATATCGGTCTCATTGAGAAAATTCCGCGGATCTAAATAATAGGCGATATATTTAGAATTGGCACCGACCCATGAAGATCCGTCATAAACCGTCCACACATTGGTGGTCCAGTCATATGCACCGTCTGCGATGGATTTGGTTGCGTCATTTCCGGTCTTCGGAACAAGATTGACTCCGTTTACACTCTCTTTGCTGACCACGGTATTCCAGTCAAGCCCGGTCTTAACCGCCTGAAACTGCCACTGCGGATATGCTGTGTGAAGCGCGGAAAGTGCACTGATGTAACTATCCGGAAATCCTGCCGCACGCAGCTGCACGGCATAACTGCTGGCTGCTGCATCTGTACGCACACTGACTCCGGCAAGTGTTCCTGTTATAAGAATTGCTCCGCAAAGCAGAGCACTCAAAAAGCGTTTTATCTTTCGCATATTCTTCCTCACCTGTTATGATCTGACTGCGCGGCATCCCAAATGCAGTGCAGTCTTTCTGTATCATTATATAGAAAAAGCATATCTGCGTCAATTCTGTGCGTTGTTCTTTTTGTTCCGGGTACAGTTACTCTCCTTTATGATGTAATGCGGACGTCTTTTGACTTCCATATAGGTTTTTGCAATATACTGTCCCATAATTCCCATACAAAACAGCTGGATTCCGCCAATGCATGTCACGATACATACCAGCGACGGCCAGCCGGCAACCGGATCCCCGAATACCAATGCGCGTACGATTTCCGCGATGATTGCAATAAAAGAAACCACGGTGAGCACCAGCCCCAGATACGAGGAAATCTTTAGCGGAACATCGGAAAAATTGATAATCCCATCAAACGAATAGCGCACAAGTTTCCAGAAACTCCACTTGGTTTCTCCCGCAGACCGTTTTACATTTTGAAATTCCAGCCATTTGGTATCATATCCGACCCAGGCAAAGATTCCCTTGGAAAACCGGTTATATTCACTGACAGAAAGAATGGAATCTACCATTGCACGGTTCATCAGACGGTAATCCCTTGCCCCGTCTGCAATCTCAATGTGGGAAAGTTTCCGCATAACTTTATAAAACATGCGTGCAAAAAACGAACGGATCTTTGGCTCTCCCTGCCGGTTCACCCGCCGGGTTGCCACATTGTCACAGTCTCCGGCTTCTAACATCGCAGCCATCTGTGGCAAGAGCGATGGCGGATCCTGCAGATCCGCATCCATCGTCGTCACATAATCCCCCTTTGCATAGGACAATCCTGCCAGCAGCGCCGCTTCTTTTCCAAAATTGCGGGAAAAAGAAAGATAGTGCACGCGCTCATCTTCTGCTGCAAGTTCCCGGATCTTTTGCAGTGTTGCATCCTTCGATCCGTCATTGACAAATAAATATTCAAAATCATAATCGCCCATTTCCCGTGTCACGCGGTTTAATTCCCGGTACAAAATCTGCAGAGATTCCTGCTCATTGTACATCGGTACGACGATACTGATGCATTTTTTCCCCATGTTTCCCCCTTGTCTTATATCTTATCCACATACTAAACAGGAATAACAGAAGCGCAGCTATGCTGATGGCAGCTCCGATCTGTACGCCCGGTGTGGTATAACGCAGCTCGATTTTGTGCGTTCCTTCTTTTAAGTGTACACCAATGAGTGCATCTGCGAAAGGCTTTATTTTCGTCTTTTTCCCATCTACATACAACGTCCATCCCTCATCTGCCGGCACTGACAGAATCAGTCTTCCCGCCTGCCCGACATCGATACTTCCAACGATCCTGCGATCTGTCATTTTTTCGAGTGACATGGTCTGTTCACTGAGCGTCTCATACGCGGTGCACATGGCCTTGAAATTCAGGCGGTACACATGATATTCAATCGTTTCCGCATTCAGATTGGTAATATGGATCTTTGTTCCGGCTTTGCACTCTCCCAGATCCAGCAGATACCGGTGGGTGGTCTTTCCATACTGCTGCGTCCATCCGTCATCTCTTGATACTGTCAGGGAATCCGCATTGCAGGTCACATAATCCGCGTAATAATATCCATCCTCGGATATATCAATTGTCGTATCCCCGGCTGCCTGCGACTGTGTACAGGTTGCCGGATAAAGCATGTCTCCTTTTGCGCCCAGCTGCTTTGCCAGGGAATTCAGGGAACCGATCCTATCAAGCATGGAAGATTCCCAGCCTTTTATTGCCTTCTCGCTCATCATATAGCCAAGTGGCAGGCAGTAGTTATTCCGATAAAGATAATTTCCATTGCTGCTTCCCACAAGTGTCCGCAGTGGACTTTCATCCTCTGGATTGGAAGAAAGCATATATTTCACAGAAAACATAGCTGACGGAAGCGGAGAAGCACCATTATAACAGTAGAAATTTTTTCCGCCCTCCATATACAGGCTCTGGAAGAGATGGCTGACATCCAGATTCATCAGGGAAGAAAATATGGTTGCCGAACGGTATCCGTACAGGCTGTCATCGTTTTTGGTTTTCCGCCCACTGTCCTCCACCCGGTAAAATCCGTCATTTCCGTTATCCTCTTTTGCCTGTTTCAGCAGATCTTCGTAGTACCCCTGTTTATCCGTATATGCCACGCGGCTGGTAACGCCAAGCCCGGTTACCGCCATATTGACTGCCAGTTCTGCAATGGCAACACAAAAGGCAGCTTCCCGCAGGGCTATCCGCATTTTCTTTGGGGCAATTTTAAGCAAAAGAAGCAGGATTCCATAAACTAGGATAAACAGCATGGTAATAACTACAGCCATGTACTCCGTCACCAGTTCATCCCCGTAATATCCGGAGAGAACCATCAGTGTCAGTGCTGCAAGCACTGCTATGATGATATGCCAGCATCTGGTTCCTTTCCATTTGCGGATCGTTGCAAATCCCATGACCAGAAGCACAAAAATGTAAAGGAATGACTGTCTGCCCGGCAACGCCTGCGGAAAATGCATACCATGCCAGATATAATCCAGCTGATTATCTGCAAAGCTCACAAGGAAAAAGACAAGCATCAGCATACGCGGAACTTTTTCCTTCCAGGAGATTCTGCGGTTCAGCACATACAGCCATACCAGTACCAGGGTAAATGCCCCGGCATACAGATTCGGCCAGTGATCATTTCCCGTATAACTTGTAGTGACGGCTGCCGCACGCCCCAGCTCCGCAATAACAGAAAAATACCACTCCAGCGTTTTCGGAAAGCTGTCTTCAGCAGACCCGGAAGCAGAAAGCACGGCGATCTCCGGCAATAGCAGTACCATCGAGACAGACCCTGCCAGCAGGGAATACCATGCAAACCGTAAAAATGCTTTCAGTTTTCCTCCTTTCTGCGTAAAAAAGAGAAGAATAAAATAAAACACCAGAAAGATACAGATCATGATGGAAATGTAATAATTTGCAAACACCGACAATGCAAGTGTCACAAAATACAGTCCCGGTTTCTGCTCCCGTACCAGTTTTTCCAGTCCCACCATGATCAGAGGAAAAAGAAGGATGCAGTCCATCCACATGATATCCCAGCTATAGGCTGCCACAAATCCGGACAATGCATATGCCGTAGAACATACAAGTGCCGGAATCACCTGATTTTTATGGAGTTTTGAGTCTTTTCCAATCAGATGAAAATGATATTTTAAGAATAAGAAAAAAGTCAGTCCGCACAGGGCAATCTTTGCCAGCACCAGTATCGTCATAAACTCGATCACATAATGTTTCGGGCAGAGCACGATCAGAAAATTAAGCGGACTCGCCAGATAATAGGCATACAGGGAAACAAAATCCGATCCCAGTCCCAGGTTCCAGGAATACTGCAGACTTCCGCCGGTTCTTAATTTATGAAGAAACTCTGTAAAAAACGGACAGTACTGATGATACATATCGATATGCAGAATACAGTTATCCCCGAAAGGATATACCCCGTTTCCGATACAGATGACCACACAGATTATAAATGGCATAAGAAATGCCATCACATAAGGAAATGACCGGTGCGACACCATCCGCGAAATCATTTTTT